>FZPS01000217.1_pt40 | contig 35769 bp, 28 predicted proteins | sample 1817821 | NCBI WGS metagenome assembly FZPS01 (sample SAMEA104158645, study PRJEB21678) | metagenome | place: Germany | collected 2015-04-21
TGAAAAAAATATTGAACAATCAAAAAAAGATAGTGAATTATTAATGCAATCTGTTTTACAAGAAGCATTTAGGGAAGCCATTTAGCAAAGCATAGAGAGTTATAATATTTTTCACTTATTATCTTGATAGATACTGTTCTATATGGAGAATATAAAATCTTGGATAATTTTATTTTTGCGGGCATAACCTCTTTAATTGGATATGCGGATGAAATCATGGACTCAAACAACAAAAAATGAATATTCGTATATGTTTAAAGAAATAACGTAAAAAGGCTATTACATTTTATATGATATACATTAAATGTGCAGCATACGCAGCTCCTAAACAGCATCAGTTTGAAGTAAGATATTATGTCAATGTGGGTAAAATTGATTGGGAAAGTTGTGCAAAAGTGCTGGATAGCAGTAAAAAAAGGAAGTATCTGATGGAGGATTGGAGGTAAATATTTTTGTAAAGCGATATAACGACACAAAAATACTGATTTTCAAAAGTTTAAAATATATACAATAAAAAATATAGCAGTAATACGATGAATAAGTTCATGACATTGCTATACGAAATCTAGCCTATATTTAAATAATTATTAGTGCAAATACGGGGGGATATGTTATGGCTACTCAAATTTCATCTTGGGAAATAATTGATGGGAAGCTTAAAAGAATTGAAACCAGCTTGGTACACGAAGGGAAAACAGAGTCGTATGATTTGGAAGAATGGATCATATCAAATCCTGAAATTTTGGGAGAAGATATTACTGTAATCGGAAGGCAAATAAATACCAGCTCCGGGCCGCTTGATTTATTGGGAATTGATAGAAACGGTAACATGGTTATTATTGAGTTAAAAAGGGATAAGCTGCCCAGAGAGGTTTTAGCGCAAGCAATCGATTATGCAGCTGCTGTTGCTCAATGGGATATTGATAAAATAAGCGAAAAAATAGGCAAAAATTTAGAAGAATACCTATCTGATGTTTTTGAGGAAACAACTCTGGAAAGTTTAAATATTAATCAAAGTCAAAGGATTATTATAGTGGGATTTCAGATAGAGGATTCTCTAAACAGAATGATTGAATGGCTTTCGAATAATTTTGGTGTTAGCATTAATGCCGTAATATTGAACTATGTAAAAACGCAATCAGGCGCAGAGATATTAAGCAGGACTACAACTATACCGGAAGAAGTAGAAAAGAAACGAGTGCAGAAAAAATATAGAATTCCCATGTCAGATGAACCGGGTAGTTATACTCGTGATGAATTGAAGGAATTGCTAAAGAACTACTTTGCACAAGATTTAAAGACAGCGAAGAGAATAAAAAACGTTCTTTTGCCTGAATGTCTGAAAAAAGGAATTGTTACAAGAGAAGCGTTAAAACAAGCGTTTGTGGATTATAAAGAACCAAATGCGGAAAAGAATAAGGGATATTTTGTATCATTAATATCGAATCAATTAGGATTGGACAAAAATGATTTCTTAAGGCAGATTATTGCTTATGAGTATCCAAATCATCCATGGGAGAAGGATAACTATAGAATCCGTGAGGAATATGTGGATCTTGTCAAAGAATTGCTTGCTAACAATTAATTGATAAGATCAAAGCAAATACAGAAATATAGATAAAAATTTCTGTTCCTAGTTTCAAAAATATTCTAATTTTTTGTATCACTTTTCCATGCTTCTGTTAACACGATATCTCGATGCCAATATCAACAGAGCTCTATTGATAAGTAATACAAGTGAAAAGGAGTGAGGGATATGCCGAGAGATTATTTAGGAACGGTTAAACTTCGTAACGAGTATAGAGTTTATAAATCCAAGGCCCCTATTAGTGTATGAGTTTATTTATTCGGTTTTATGCTGTATTTTCTTTATATAACCCGGTTTTTAGTATAAGAAAATACCTTGCAGATTACAGGACTCGGGAGGTTACATAATGATGGAACTTATGGATTTAAGGCGTATTCTTTCACTTGTAGATCATACCATGTTATCTGTGGACGCTGTCTGGGAGGATATCAAGTTATTATGTGATGAAGGCATTCAGTATGGTACGGCATCGGTTTGCCTTCCTCAAAGCTATGTAAAGGCTGCTGTTGAATATGTTAATGGCAAAATACCTATATGTACTGTTGTCGGATTCCCCAACGGCTATCCCACAACTGCTGTAAAATGCTTTGAGGCTGATGACGCTATAAAAAACGGAGCTGATGAAATTGATATGGTGATCAATGTAGGTTGGCTTAAGGACAAAAAATATAATCTTGTTCTTGAAGAAATAAAGGCAATAAAAAATATTTGTGGTGAAAAGATTCTAAAGGTAATTGTTGAGGCAGGCCTTCTGAGCCAAGAAGAAAAGATTGCAATATGTGGCATAATTTCTGACTCAGGTGCAGATTATATTAAAACATCGACTGGTTTTCACAAAGGAGGTGCAACAAAGGAAGATGTAGCCCTTTTTGCGAAATATGTAAAACCTCATGTTAAAATAAAAGCAGCTGGTGGGATTTCATCTTTTTCAGATGCTGAAGAATTTATTCGATTGGGAGTATCAAGAATTGGCAGCAGCAAGCTTATTAAAACTATAAAGGAAATGGAAAAAAGGAGTTCATGATAGATTTCAGTGCTCTCTTTTTTTAGTATTTTGCAGCGAAGCATAATAGCGGAATGATTGCGTTTTTTCGGAATAGTGCAATTTTCTTTCATCGGTAAACAGGCTGTGGTATAATAAAAACTGCCAGAAAAAATAGTTCAATAAGAAATGCTCAAGCAAACATATCAAATCTAATACCTGTAATCCAATAGGATATATAGCAAACTATGATGTCTAAACAGATCATTATAATAAACAGGATTTATTACAATACCTCATGCCGGTATGGGTTATAGCTGAGATTTTATTCAAAGCATACTGCTGGCTTTGAATACTTTTTTCTTAATTAATTGCAGTATTCATTGTGAAACCGGATTATGGGAAGTCATTGGTAATAGCAGCCGAAAATTAGAATTTGAAATGGAGTGATAAAAGTTGAGTTTAAACAAAGGTAAGGTTTATGAATGCTGGCTGAGCTATAGTTATTTGCCCGATAATTTTAATAAAGAATACAGGGGTTTTTGCAATAGCATTGTGGCAAAAAGCAAACATCCCGTTATAAACTCGGCGGTTGAGGAACTAAAAATTGCATTTACCAGGTTTACCGGGCAATCCCCTCAAATAGTGGAGTCTTATCCTGATTCCGGCTGCATATTTGTAGGCATCTGGGATGAAGCAGATGATAAAGCATTGGGTATAAGTTACAGTGACTTGCCTGATGATGGATTCATTATACGCAAATATGAGAACAGTGGCAAAAATGTATTGGCTGTGGTAGGTAAAAACGAACAAGGGGCATTGTACGGGGTATTTCATCTATTAAGGTCGATGTGCCTTGGGAAAACTCTTGCACAGGTGCAGGGCATTGACGGGCCTGGTAATCCTTTGAGGATTATAAACCACTGGGATAATATGAGCGGTTTTATCGAAAGGGGATATGCCGGCCAATCCATATTTTTCAAGGATAACAGGATTATCAGCGATTTGAGCAGGATCAAGGATTATGCGCGGCTTCTTGCATCCATAGGTGTAAACGGAGTTACCATCAACAACGTCAATGTCCACCAGGTAGAGACACGCCTTATAACTGACGAGTTTTTGCCTGATGTGGCAAGGATAGCCGATGTATTCAGGCAGTACGGCATTAAGCTGTATTTGAGCATAAATTTTGCGGCGCCGGTGGAGATAGGGGGCCTGTCTACTGCCGATCCACTGGATGAATCGGTCAAAAAATGGTGGAAGGATGTAACTGATAATATCTATAGATATATTCCTGATTTTGGCGGTTTTCTTGTCAAAGCCGATTCGGAGTTCAGGCCGGGGCCCTTCACTTACGGCAGGAATCATGATGAAGGGGCAAACATGCTGGCTGAGGCTTTAAAACCGTATGGCGGTGTGGTTTTCTGGAGGGCTTTTGTATACAACTGCCAGGTTGACTGGAGAGATCGTACGATAGACAGGGCCAAAGCCGCGTATGATAACTTCAAACCCCTGGATGGAAAGTTTATGGACAATGTAATTGTGCAGATCAAAAACGGCCCAATGGATTTTCAGATAAGGGAGCCCGTATCTCCCTTGTTTGGCGCAATGGAAAAGACCAATGTTGCCGTGGAATTGCAGATTACACAGGAGTATACTGGCCAGCAAAGGGATATGTGTTACCTGGGCAATATGTGGAAAGAGGTATTGGATTTTGATACTTATGCAAAAGGGCAGGGTTCACTGGTAAGCAAGGTTGTCAACGGTTCACTCTTTGGGACGAAATATGGTGGCATTGTAGGCGTTTCGAATATTGGAGAAAGCAAATGCTGGACAGGGCATCCGCTGGCTCAGGCTAACCTGTATTGTTTTGGGCGCCTTGCATGGGATCCTGATCTTTCTGCCCGGGAGATAGCTGAAGAGTGGGTAAAGTTAACTTTTGGCCATGAGCCGCAAGTTGAAGATACAATTGTATCCATGCTGATGGCTTCCAGGGAAATCTATGAGAAATATACGGTGCCTTTGGGGATAGGCTGGATGGTAAACCCCGGGCATCATTATGGCCCAAGCGTTGACGGATACGAGTATTCCCACTGGGGTACATACCATTATGCCGATTGGAAGGGAATTGGTGTTGACAGGACCGCAGCATCTGGTACCGGCTATACCGCCCAGTACAATGAACCGGTAGCAAGCATGTACGAGAATATAGAGACCTGTCCTGAGGAGCTGCTGCTGTTTTTCCACCATGTACCGTATACTTACAAGCTAAAATCCGGCAAAACGGTGATCCAGCATATATACGATACCCATTTTGAGGGATACGAAGAAGCCGAGGGCTTAAAGGAAAAATGGCTGACACTTAAAGGAAAGATTGATGCTGAAGCATTCGATCTGGTTCTGGAAAGGCTGGATATGCAGCTTAAAAACGCCGCCGAGTGGCGGGATGTGGTCAATACCTATTTTTACAGGAAAACTGGTATCGATGATATACACGGGAGGAAGATATACAGGTAGATTTATGCTATAGAAATATAGAAAAATAGTTTGGTATTTTAGTACTGCTTTAGGTACAAGAAGTGATGTTAAGCAATACCCGGGACCAGGGTAGGCAAGGGAAAAACCTTTCTACCCTGGTATTTTTGTGTTAATAAATCGTAAGAATGCGGAAGGATATGATTAGCCAAGTAAGCGACAGATAAATCGGTGCATCGAATACTATACGTAAAAGCAGCGCAATCACGGCAAACCGGAAAATATGATTGGAGTTTTTTTGAATGAAAATAGTAGAAATGCGGCAATGTGCTGAACTATTTTACGCTTATATCAATATAATCATACAGAAAATTTCATCAAGGTTGCTTATTTTTTATCATTTTATGGTAAAATTGAAGTAAATTACAATAGATTTACCCAATTAATAATGGAGGTGCATGATGTCCAACCATAAGATTTATAAAATGAGTTTTGCCAAAGTCTATCCCCTTTATGTTTCAAAGGCAGAGAAAAAAGGGCGTACAAAAGCAGAGGTTGATGAGATAATCCGTTGGCTGACAGGATACAGCCAGGAGGAGCTGGAACTGCAGTTGGAAAAACAGGTGGATTTTGAAACCTTCTTTGCTGAGGCTCCGCAGTTGAATCCTTCGCGTACTCTGATCAAAGGTGTAATATGCGGTGTCCGGGTGGAAGAGATCGAAGAACCATTGATGCGTGAGATTCGCTATCTGGATAAGCTGATCGATGAATTAGCAAGGGGAAAGGCAATGGAAAAGATTTTACGTAAATAAAATATACGATAAGTTTATACTCTCAAAATAGAGGGGGGAATGCTGTGGTATGTTTGCCTAACATGGGCAGCCTTGTGCTGGTTTAATTTTATGGATACTCCCGGTTATAGCCTGGTAGGATATAACAATCATGGCAACAGGTATTGGGCGTTGTATCCTATCATGAGTGTTATGGCCTGTATTGTTTCACTGTGTTTTTGGAGCCTTTACAGCCATAATCTGGTGAGGATTGAAGATTGGCCTGCTTTTATAGACACAACCGGTGCTGTGGTGTTTGCGGCTGTTTCTCTTCTTGTCGTCACTATCATACCAAATGTTACTACTTTGTTTGCATATCTGGGTAAAATTCAGGAATAGAGTGATTCTGCCTGCATATAACTTGAATAATGAATATGTTGAGCTATCCTGCCATACTGTAACCCTGTTTACCCGATTCTTGTTATGATGAAAGGAGTACACTCTTTGGAAAATAATAATAAAAGTGTACAAAAGAATAACGCGGTGCAGCATTCAATAGGCATTAGACACCTGCCTATCAATATCTTCGTGCTCTGCTGGATGGCTTATACCAGTATATATCTTTGCCGGGTTAATATGTCGGTAGCCATACCAGCTATTCAGCAGGCGTTTGGCTGGAGTAAAGCCGGTTTAGGGCTCATTGGAAGCTTTTTCTTTTGGATATACGGTATTGGCCAGCTGATAAACGGATACATTGGCGACAAAATCCCGGGGAGAATATTCATATTTATCGGCCTTGCAATAACGGCAATAACTAATATTTTATTTAGTTTTACTTCAAGTTTAGCGGCCATGATATTCCTATGGGCAGTTAATGGATTTTTTCAATCCATGCTTTGGGGGCCGATTATAAGAATCCTTTCGGCATCGTTCCCGGAGGAATATAGGACACGTATTTCGGTAGGGATATCAACAACAATGGTAGGAGGCTATTTGCTGGGATGGGGCCTTTCCGGACAGATCCTGACCACAGCCAGCTGGCATTGGGCCTTCAGGCTTCCGGGAATACTGGTGCTTACTTACGCAGTTATATGGTTGGTTAGCACAAGAAAACTGCTTGCATCAAAAAACGGCCGTAAGGGCAGCGGCTTGGCTGCATTGGAAAACCTGGATTCCAGAGATCGTATTATTGATCAAAACGATGAAATCCCCTTTTGGCAGTTTATAAAAGTAAACAGGCTTTGGGTAATAGCTGTTGTCTGTGCGTGCCAGGGAATCATCAAAGAAAGCATAAGCCTTTGGGGCCCCCTGTACTTAATGGAGACCCATAGCATTGCCCTTTCCTCCACCACCAGCTATATACTGCTAATTCCATTAATGAATTTTGGAGGGATCCTTCTATCGGGTTGGCTGGACAAAAAATTCAACTACCGGCATAATATCGCAATCATGATTATTTTTGCGGCTTCTATTGTTTCTTTCCTCGGCTTGTTCTTATTTGGCCGGCTAAGCATAGTAATTGGCGTAATACTGCTGGGCTGCTGTTCGGCGCTGATGTTTGGAGCCAACACCCTGCTATTGGGTGTTATACCCATGGGATTTGCAAAGTATAATAAGGCTTCTTCAGCAGCAGGATTTTTCGACTTTTCGTCTTACATGGGGGCAGGCATAGCAGGATTTGTGACAGGCAGCATCTCCGAACACTGGGGATGGAACGGAGCTTTAGTGATGTGGATTATCATTGCCCTTGCGGGAGTATGCCTGCCGGGGAAAAAGCCGCGTTGACTTGTATGCATCAATACTGTAGATATTAGCAATTATAACCTTGCTCCACTATCTCATTGGAAAAACAATTGAAAAAAATGCTTGACTGGCCCCTTGGGGATGGGCTTATCATGGTGGCGGAGGTGGTTAAAATGCTTATCAACGAGGTATGCAAAATAACGGGCCTTACTAAAAAAGCCATAGAGTATTACATGGAAAAGGGATTGATTGCTCCCCGGATTGAGGAAAACGGGTACCGCCGCTTTGACAGTGAAGATGTTGCCAGGCTTAAAGAGATTTCTGTTTTGAGAAAACTGGGGTTAAGCATACCGGAAATACGCAGTGTACTGGATAAAGGAAATAGCAAGGCTAACCTGGCAAAGATCAAATACCAGAAGGGCCTGGAACTGCAGCAGTACAGCAAGAAACAGGAGCTGTTGAGCCAGTTGATTGAAGGTAATAATATTGAGGAGGTTACCGGACAGATTGAAGCATTGGAAAAACAGCAAACAATCAAGGAGAAATTATTGGATGCTTTCCCTGGATACTATGGGTATTTTTTAGTGCTCCATTTCGGCAGGTTTTTAAATATAAAGGTTATTAGCAAAGAGCAGGAGGAAGCATACGACAATATCGTTGCATTTTTGGATAATGTCAAAACTTTAGATATTTCTCCCGAATTAAAAGGGTTTCTTGAGAATGCAGTTTCCTTTATGGATGATGAACTGATGGAGGGCACAATCGCTGAGGTTGCAAAAGCCGTAGAGGATGTTGACGATTATATTGAAAAGAACAAGGAGATATTGGAGCAGTATATTGCCTACAGAAATTCAGAGGAGTATAAGCAATCGCCTATGTACAAGATACAGAACCTGCTGTTGGAGTTTCAAAAGTCCGGTGGATATTATGATGTATTTATACCAAACATGAGGAAATTAAGCCCATCATATGATGAATACTATAAGAAGCTTGAAGAGGTAAACAAAAGGTTTATGCAGCGCTATTCAGAAACATCTGCATGGTATGGCAATATATAGGTTATATTTATCTGCTGATTCAGGGGTATCGTAAGCGGTACCCTTTTTTTATTGTTTGTTTTAGACAAATAATATGTTAGAATGGACAAAATGGTATAATATACTCAGGATGTACTCTTACATTATACACGAAATCCCGTCATATTAATTATTCATACCATTTTGGCATTTTTCCGGTATATTTTATTGATAAGGAGAAATTCATATGGAGAAAAAGTATACTGATATTAACTCCAAGGTTATCGACAAATGGGTGGAAGAAGGCTGGGAATGGGGACAGCCTATAAGCCATGAAACTTTTGAAAAAGCAAAAAACGGTGATTGGTTTGTGCTGTTAACTCCTGTAAAACCCGTACCAAAAGACTGGTTTTGTGAGATGAAAGGCGCCGAGATACTGGGCCTGGCTTCCGGCGGCGGTCAGCAAATGCCTATATTTGCAGCATTGGGTGCAAAGTGCACGGTGCTGGATTATTCAGAGAAACAATTGCAGAGAGAAAAAGAGGTTGCGGAAAGGGAAAACTATGAGATAAAACTGGTTAAAGCAGATATGACAGAGCCTTTGCCTTTTGAGGATGAAACTTTTGATCTTATCTTTCATCCGGTCTCTAACTGCTATATAGAGGATGTCTTTCACGTCTGGAAAGAGTGTTACAGGGTATTGAAAAAAGGAGGAATTCTACTGGCCGGATTGGATAACGGCATCAGTTTTGCTTTTGATGATGAAGAAAAAATGGTGGTGCGTAAGCTGCCGTTTAATCCATTGAAAGATAAACAGCTGTACGAAGAGTCAGTAAAGAATAATTGGGGAATCCAGTTCTCGCATACCGTTGAAGAACAAATAGGAGGCCAGTTAAAAGCCGGGTTTATACTTACAGATATATATCAGGACACAAACGGTACAGGCAGGCTTCATGAATTCAACATTCCGACTTTTTTTGCAACAAGGGCAGTAAAGAAGTAATGTAATATTTGGGAATGCGCATGCCGGAAAGCTTGAAATTATGGGATAAAGACGGAGGTAAAATACAGGAATGGCAGAGAGTATTCTGAACCAAGTATGCAAAGATTTGGACGGTTTCCCGGGTATTACAGGTGTAGTTCTGGGTGGTTCAAGGGCCAGAGGTACCCACCATAAAAAGTCCGATATCGATATTGGAATATATTATGACGAATCAGAAGGATTTGATGTCAGGAAACTGAGCAAGGTTGCTGCAAAACTGGATGATCAGCATAGAGAAAACCTGATTACTGAAATAGGCGGATGGGGCCCCTGGGTAAATGCGGGAGGTTGGCTCGTTATTCAGGGGCATCATGTGGATTTTATATTGCGTGATATAAAAAGGGTATCGAAGGTTATTGATGATTGTTTGGCGGGGAAAGTATCCGCCCATTATCAAACCGGTCATCCCCATGCATATCTGAATGTAATGTATATGGGTGAAATCGCGCTTTGCAAAATATTGCTAGATCCAAAGGGCAGGATTTCAGAACTGAAGTCCAGGACCAGGCCGTATCCTCAGGCCCTCAAAGATGCAATAGTCCAATATTTTATGTTTGAGGCCTCCTTTTCCCTGATGCATGCTGAGGACAATATTGATAATGATGATATTTACTATGTATGCGGTCATTGTTTCAGAAGCATCTCCTGTTTAAATCAAGTTATATTTGCTTTAAATGAAGAATACTGCATTAATGAGAAAAAAGCGGTCGCAATGATTGATGGTTTTGCAATAAAGCCAAAGGATTACAAAAAGAGGGTAAATAGGATTATTACATTGATTTCTTCAAATAAGGATAACACACGAGAAGGAATAGACATGCTAAAAGAGCTTATTGATGAAACAAAGATGCTGGCAGCCATAATGTAGCCTCCTGACCTTTTAAAAACCTTCGGCTTCTCACGAACAACGGTGTCTGTTTAATTTGCCGGAATATGTTATTTTCAATTTATAATAATTATGTATAATGATTATAAATACATTAAATCTTTGTAAGGGGATGAAGAATGAAGAACTATAAACCACTATCCAGGGAAGAGGTTATTTCTGTTATTGAAGGGAAGTCGACAGCTTCACGGATACCCATTCTGCTCCAATTCTGGACTCACCCTGAAGAATTTGGAGAGCGGGAACAACAGGTACGGAAGATAATGAATGCTTATCCCGAGGACGCACTAATAATAAGTTTAAAGATGCCCGATGTGTACAAGGCTCCAACGGAATTTCCGGAATACAGATGGCTTAACAGGGAGATAGAAGAGGGTGAAGAAAACGCCGGGCTGGATGCGCGTGTTGCGATCCGGGATTGGAATGAACTGGATGATATTCTAAAGGCATTTCCTGATCCGTATTGCCCTATTCTTGTTCCCCGGGCTCCTGAGGATGATAACAGGTACAGGCTTGCCCACTGGTGGTACGGCCTTTTTGAAAGGCACTGGCAGTTAAGAGGTATGACAAATGCCTTAATGGATTACTATATTGATCCGGATTCCGTGCACCGTCTTTTCCGTGCAGTGACCGATTTCTATCTTGTGGCTATAGAGAGAGCCAAAAAAGAGCTTAATGCTGACGGGATCTTCACTAGTGATGACCTTGGAACGCAAAACGGGCCGTTTTTCTCCGGCAAAATTTTTGATGAATTTTTCAGGCCATACTACGAGGAGATAATAGGTAAGGCTCACAGCCTGGGCATGCATTTCTGGCTGCACGCTTGCGGAAATATTGAAGAATTCCTGCCGCGTTTTATTGAATTGGGCCTTGATGTTATACATCCAATACAGAAATATACTATGGATGAGAGGAAGATAGCACAAAAGTATGGAAAAGATATCTGTATATGGGCAGGATTCGATGTACAGCAGACTATTCCGTGGGGTACTGCAGATGAAGTCAGGAGAGAGGTAAGGCATATTATAGATACCTATTGCCGGCCTGAGGGAAGGTTTATGTTTACTGCCGGCAACGGTATTAACGGGGATTGCCCCATAGAAAGCCTCCGGGCATTGTATGAAGAATCATTCGAATACGGTTGGAGAAAAGTGCTGGCTTTAAAATCTGATACTGTGGTATAATGGTTCATGTAGGGCAAATTTGGAATTGCAGAAAAGAACAGCATTGAAACCTTTTTTATGCAAATATAATGTACAGGCATTAATATAACAGCAATTATTATGCAAAGATAGCAATTCAATGGCGAATTAACAGGGACTCATATTATGCTAAAATGTGAAACAGGCGGTAAGGCAGGAACTGAATATTTCATATGAAAGGCCGGGGTAAACTCATGAACCAAAGAGGTTTTACCCAGTTATACTGGGGATTTTTATTTGTAATGCTGAATTTCAGGATACAAGGTTTTGATATTCTTCCGGATATTGTGGGATATATATTCTTTGCTTTTGGTTTTGCGGCTCTTGCTTCAAACAGTGAGCATTTCAAAAAAGCTTCCAGGCTGAATATTCCGATGATCATATTATCCATTTTTTCAATATATGAAAGCCCGGCCCAGGACTCCGGAATAAACGTGAATTTTGACTCTGCAAATGCACTGGGCATATTAATAGGTATTATTTCCCTGATACTGGATTTATTGATCGTATATCATCTGTTTATGGGAATTAGGGATATGAGCAGCAATGTCGATCAGGAAATATATGAAGAGGCTGACAGGCGCTGGCATCAGTACCTGATGTTAAGCATTGCAGCTATACTCAGTTTTATTATAGTGTTTATACCATTTGTAAATTTCGTGTATATCATCGGTATGTTTGTGGCATCCATTGCTTTGATGATCTTCATTTTAGGTTTTATGAAGCGATGCGGGGCCAGGCTTACAGATTAATATTAATATAATCCATTTGATTATTCGATTTTTGGGGATGAATAGATGCAGTTGGCATAATTTTATGCCAATTACAGGGCGTCATATAGTGATTCATTCATATTGAAACAAAAATTGATAAGAAATATCTATTGTCAAAATGCGTGATTTTTAGGATTACCCGATATATTACAAAAACCTGGAGGTGCGGTATGTTTACAAAAAGCAAGGATCGGCTGATTTTCACCTATGATTCTGAGAAATTATGGATTGAGCCGTGGGGGGAGAATGCGCTTCGGGTCAGGGCTACTAAAATGGCGGAGATGCCCCTGGAAGATTGGGCTTTGCTGCCGCCCGGGAAAAGCGAACCGGAAATTTCCATTACACCCTACGGTGCCAGCATCAAAAACGGGAAAATAAAGGCTGAATTAAACAATGCAGGTAAGATATCTTTTTTCAACCAAAAGGGACAGCTATTACTTGAGGAATACGTAAGAAACAGGAAACAGTATAAACATGTTCCGGGTGAGAAACCAAAAGGCTTTGCATCGGCGTTAAATATAGACGCAAGGGAGTTTAAACCGATACTGGGGGGAGATTATTCCCTGACAATGAGATTTGAATCAAACCCGGAAGAGAAATTATACGGTATGGGACAATACCAGCAGCCGTATTTGAATATAAAGGGCTGTGAACTGGAACTGGCCCAGCGGAACTCCCAGGCCAGTGTTCCCTTTTTGCTGTCAAGCCTGGGATACGGCTTTTTATGGAATAATCCCGGTATTGGACGTGTTACCTTTGGCAAAAACTTAACCGTTTGGCAGGCAGTATCTACCAAGCTGCTTGATTATTGGATCTGTGCCGGGGACAGCCCGGCGGAAATAGAGGAGGCCTATGCGAAAGCTGCAGGAACCGTTCCCATGATGCCTGATTATGCCATGGGTTTTTGGCAGTGCAAACTTAGATACCAGACCCAGGAGGAACTGCTGAATGTAGCCCGGGAATACAAAAGGCGGGGCCTGCCCATATCTGTAATCGTCGTTGATTTTTTCCACTGGACAATGCAGGGTGAATGGAAGTTCGATCCTGAATACTGGCCGGATCCTGATGCCATGATAAAGGAGCTAAAGGACATGGGGATTGAACTCATGGTTTCCATTTGGCCAACGGTTGACCACAGGAGTGAAAATTACGAAGAGATGGTGGAAATGGGCTACTTAATCCGGACCGAAAGAGGACATCGCATTGCCATGGATTTTCATGGAAATACAGCTCACTTTGATGCTACAAATCCTGCTGCAAGAGAATATGTGTGGGACAAGATAAAAAAGAACTATTACGATAAAGGTATAAAAATCTTCTGGCTTGATGAGGCTGAACCGGAATACACATATTACGATTTTGATTTATACAGGTACCATCTTGGCCCAAATGTACAGATAGGAAACATATACCCGCTTATGTACGCCAGGACATTTTTTGATGGAATGAAGAGTGCGGGACAGGAGAACATAATAAACTTACTCAGATGTGCATGGGCAGGTTCCCAGCGGTATGGCGCTCTGGTCTGGTCGGGAGACATACATTCCTCCTTTGAAAGCATGAGAAATCAGCTGGCAGCCGGACTGAACATGGGAATTGCAGGTATTCCGTGGTGGACTACTGACATAGGCGGATTCCACGGCGGTTATCCCGATGACCCTGAATTCCGTGAACTGCTGGTACGCTGGTTCCAGTACGGTACGTTCTGTCCTGTCATGAGACTGCATGGCGACAGGGAGCCTCATTCAGAACCGTTAGGTACGAAAGGCGGCGGGATATGTCCTTCCGGAGCTGACAATGAGGTATGGAGCTTTGGTGAGGAGGCATATGAGATCTGCAAAAAATACCTGTATATCCGTGAAAGGATGAAACCGTATATTACTAAGCTGATGCGGGAAGCCCATGAAAAAGGAACGCCTGTGATTCGTCCTCTCTTTTATGATTTTCCGTCTGACAAGGCTGCATGGGATGTGGAAGACCAGTACATGTTTGGCCCGAATCTGCTTGTAGCGCCCATTTTATATGCAGATGCAAGGACCAGGACAGTTTATCTGCCATCCGGTATGCGATGGACAAATGCCTGGACGGGAGAGGAATTCGAAGGCGGGCAGAGGATTGAGGTTGAAGCTCCGCTGGATACTATACCGTTGTTCGTTACAGAAGGAGAGGGCTCTACTGAGTTGTTGTCAGCACTGTCATCATGAGCATACTGAATGGAGCATTGAAAGGCGTTTACATATCATTGCCCGGGATCATTCCGTTGAAGGTACTGCCTGGTCCGGCATATAAGTAAGGCAGAACTTCATATATGGTTTGCGATCACCTGGGTACTGATATTTGAACTAATATATAACTATGGGATATATAACCATTGGACCTGGCGAATAGTTATATCCGCTAAAAATGTAAAGCTCTGATAGGAGGGTTGAATTGTGTATATATCACAAAGGTCAAAGGAGCTATATGACAAAATTGCCCGGGGATGGAATACGTGGGATGTACAATCTGTCACCGCACATGTATACCTTCCAATGAAGCTGAGGATCAATATTAACTTTTTTGTTCCGCACTTAAACGCATGCAGCGGCAATAGTTTGTGGGATAATGTTGAGTCTTTCGGGGAACATTCAGCTGATGGAAGCTATACGGAAGTTAACATAAAATTTGCAGGCGGGATTTATAAAATTGAAACTTCTGCATCGGGAAAAGAACTGGTAATCCGGATAACCCCTGTAAAAGAGAGATATAACTGTTTTGCTGCAGCGGAAGTTACTGAGATTTGGGGAAGCAAACTTCAGATCGGCCATGATAATGACAGCATTGTTGTAAATGACGGAAACGAATGCTTTACCGTGCGTTCTGTAACGGAGAAAGCAGCCCCAAAATGGAATCCTATAACGGCGCACAGCCTGATTTGCAAGGCTGACAGGGTTGTTTATTTTACAGTCAACAGCAGCAAAGATGCCCGTGAGATCGACGAAATGATCGAAGAAGGCAGGGCCAGGTGGCTGAGCGAAACCATATCCGCTGAAGGCGAACTGGGTGAAGGCCTGGCTGCGCTGAGAAGATCCCTGCTTTGGAATATGGTCTACGATTCCGTCAATGGACGGGTTGTTACACCGGTCAGCAGGAACTGGTGTAAAAGAGGGGGAAGGTTCGGAGACTATGTTTTGTTTGAATGGGACACATTTTTTGCAGCTATGCAATACGGATTGATTGACAAGGACCTGGCGTATTGTACAATGTTTTCAATGCTGGAGGAAATCACTCCGGAAGGCATGATTCCAAACCTGGGTTCAGCAGTGGGATGGAGCCGGGACAGGTCCGAGCCCCAGGTTGGTTCCATGTGTGCCTGGAAGCTGTATCTTCAGTTTGGTGATAAATGGTTCATTGAAGAGTGCTTTGACAGGCTTTTGGAATGGAACAGGTGGAGGTTCAGGGAGAGGGATTTCAACGGAGACGGGCTTCTGGAGCTTGCGTCAATACCCTGGGAGTCGGACCCGGATGAAGAGATCTGGAACGTGTTGGAGTGTGGAAAGAGACAGGGTGCAATGTGGGAATCGGGACTTGATAATTCGCCCATGTGGGACAGGGCGGTTTTCAACGAGGAAAAACACTGCCTTGAACTTTCCTATGTAGGCCTGAATGCCCTGATGGTGGCTGATTGTGAGATACTGGAAAAGATGGCGGCGCTGCTTGGCAGGGAAGAAGAGAGAAAAGAGCTGGAAGCAAGGAGAAAGAGCCTGGCGGATAAAATCAACACGGAGTTATGGGATGAAAAGACAGGATGTTATCTGAACAAGCATTGGTCGGGTGAATTTGATCCATGCTTATCGTTAACGCATTTTTATACCATAACTGCCGGGATTGTAAATGAGGAAAGGCTGGATTTATTGTTAAATGAACACCTGCTGAACGAAGAGGAATTCTGGGGCGATTATGTTATTCCCAACGTCAGCAGAAATGATCCTTCTTTTACGGAACAGGATTATTGGCGTGGAAGGATCTGGGCTCCGACAAATTATATAGTCGGACAGGGCATTGCCAGAATAAAGAGAACCGATATTTGGGATGAACTGGTGAAAAAAGGCCTGGATATGTTTATCCAATGCTGGAGGGAGAAAGGTGTTGTAGGTGAAAACTACAACGCCATAACAGGTGAGGCAGCTGAAAAAGGTAAAACCAGCGATCCCTTTTATCACTGGGGGGCTCTTCTTGTTTACATGGCAGTGGAAAGAATAATTTACTTCAATCAATGGGAAGATAAAGTGGACATGCAGGATAAGCCTGACTGGCTCTCCGGTATTAAAAATATACCTGTAGGCGATAAGAAAATTAATATAGGTTAACAATATATCTATCCATTATGCAAGGTAATCCTGTCAGCATCTGTTGTTGATACTGACAGGTTATTGCCTCCTGAAAATACCGGTAATATGGGAGTAGGGCTATGGAAGTGAAGTTTTATAAATTAGGTGAGATTAGCGATGAGAAGTATAAATTTGCAGTTGTTAGTGCTGCCTATAAAGGTAAATGGATATTTGTAAGGCACAAGGACAGGCAAACATGGGAAATACCCGGAGGGCGAAGGGAAGAGGATGAGGATATTAATGTAACTGCTGCAAGGGAATTGTTTGAAGAAACAGGTGCGGTAGATTACGAAATAAAGCCGGTATGCGATTATTCTGTTACCATAGACGGAGTTACCTCATATGGCAGATTATTTTACGCAGAAGTTATTGAAATCGGAGAATTACCGTACAGCGAAATCCGTGAAGTGAAATTTTTAAAAAGAATGCCGGAAAATCTTACCTATGCGGGAATACAGCCGAAGCTTCATTCGAAGATACTGGAATATCAAAAAACCGGTGTTTAAAGGCCGTTAAATGGAGCCTTTATTATTTTACAATAATACTAAACAAATCAAAGGAGGTTGTGGGAATAATGGTATATCATGTGGCAAAAACCGGTTCAGATCAAGGCAAAGGAACACAACAGGATCCGTTTCTGACAATAAACAAAGCAGCTTCCGTTGCCATGGCCGGTGACACGGTAATAGTCCATGAAGGAGTGTACCGGGAATGGGTGAAACCCAAGTACAAAGGATTAAGCGACAAGAGAAGGATCACCTATATGGCAGCAGAGGGTGAGAAAGTAGTTATCAAGGGATCAGAACGGATTCAAAGTTGGGAGCATGTTGAAGGAAATGTGTGGAAGTGTACATTGCCCAACTCATTCTTCGGTGACTTCAATCCCTATAAGGAAGAAATTTTTGGTGACTGGCTGGTCACGGTAGAAGAAAAGAAGCATCTGGGCGACGTATACCTTAACGGTATGTCCTTCTACGAAGTAAGTTCCTATGAGAAACTGCTAAATCCCCAGGTAAGGACAGAAGTGATGGATCACCGGACAAGGAAAATTGTTCCCGTGCACAATCCTGAACAGACAAAATATGTCTGGTATGCTGAAGTGGATGTTGAAGACACAACAATTTATGCTAACTTCCAGGGTGCCAATCCCAATGAGGAATTCGTGGAAATTAATGTGCGGAGATCATGTTTTTATCCCACCGAGACAGGTATAGACTACATAACCGTCAGGGGATTCGAGATGGCACATGCGGCAACTCCATGGACACCTCCTACAGCCGATCAGCCGGGCTTAATTGGCCCAAACTGGAGCAAGGGCTGGATAATTGAGAACAATATAATCCATGATGCTAAGTGCAGCGCCATCAGTATCGGCAAGGAAGGTTCCACGGGACACAACTACCGTTCCATCCGGAAGGATAAGCCCGGGTATCAATACCAGCTGGAAGCTGTTTTCAGCGCGGAACGCAATGGTTGGTCCAAAGAAAAGATTGGTTCCCATATTATCAGGAATAACATAATTTACGACTGCGGTCAGAATGGAATTGTCGGCCATTTGGGATGTGTATTCAGCCAGATCTACAACAACCATATTTATAACATAGCTCTGAAACGCGAATTCTATGGACATGAGATAGCGGGCATAAAACTGCATGCGGCAATCGATGTGCAGATCCATAATAACAGAATTCATGACTGTACATTAGGATTATGGCTGGATTGGGAAGCACAGGGGACCAGGGTTAGCAGAAACCTGTTCTATAATAATAACAGGGATCTGTTTGTGGAAGTCAGCCACGGGCCATATATGGTGGATCACAACATATTGGCTTCTGAATATGCCATTGATAATATGGCGCAGGGCGGAGCTTATATAAACAATATAATTGCCGGCAGAATGTTCCATCTAAAAGTGTTGAACCGTTCAACACAATATCACCTCCCACACAGTACAAAAGTTGCAGGATTTGCATTTGTCTACGGTGGAGACGATCGCTTTTTCAACAACATTTTTATTGGCAAAGACGGAGTGGAGGCTGTTGGAACTTCACATTACAATGGTTATACCACATCTTTGGAGGAATACATTGAAAAGGTTCATGAACAACACGGTGATCTGGATACATTTATGAAGGTTGAACAACCAGTTTATATTAACAATAACGCATACTTCAACGGAGCGCAGCCTTTTGAAAGGGAGAAGGATAACCTGGTTGACAACAAGTTCGATCCAAAACTCAGCATTATTGACAAAGGGGACGAGGTCTACCTCTCCTGTCAGCTGCCGGATAGTTTCGAGGATATAACAGGGGAAATTCATTCAACAAAGACATTGGAAAGAGTTCGGATTGTTGATGCTGAGTTCGAAAATCCTGATGGCAGCGAATTGGTCCTGGATACTGATTATCTGGGTCAAAAGAAATCAGAAAGCGGCCCGATAGGGCCCATTGGCCTTTTGAAGAAAGGCGGCAACTATATCAAGGTTTGGTAGCTGCTTCTCTGTAAAAAAAGCCTTACACCCCGCTGACCGGGGTGTAAGGCTTTTTTACCAGTTTCCATATTACTTGGCATAGGCTTTTCTATAGATTTCTTCCAGTTCGGTTACCAGCGGCATTCTGGGGTTGGCGGTGGTGCACTGATCTTCAAAAGCTTTGTCAGCCAGCTCTTTTATCTTTGCTTCGAATTCATCCTTCGATACTCCGCATTCTGCTATGGTCATTGGCATGTTTAGTTCTTTCATCAGCCTGTTAATGGCGTTGATAAGGCTTTGCACCCCTTCCTGTGTAGTGGATGCCGGCAGCCCCAGATACCTGGCTATTTCAGCATATTTTTGATCTGCTGTATAGTGCTGGTATTTTGGCCATGCTGTAAACTTTGTCGGTTTCTGGGCATTGTACTCAATTACATGCGGCAGCATTATGGCGTTAGCGCGGCCGTGGGGAATATTGAACTCTCCACCAAGCTTGTGTGCCAGGCTGTGGTTGATGCCCAGGAAAGCATTGGTAAAGGCCATACCGGCTATACAGGAAGCATTGTGCATCTTTTCCCGGGCTTCTTTGTCAGCCCCGTCTCTGTAGGCCCGCGGCAAATACTCAAATACCAGCTGTATGGCTTTCATAGCCAGCGCATCGGTATAATCGGAAGCCATAACGGATACATAAGCTTCTATTGCATGTGTCAGTACATCCATACCGGTATCAGCGGTAATATGGGGCGGCACGGTCATAACGAAGTTAGGGTCGATTATTGCAACATCAGGGGTTAGTTCATAATCGGCCAGCGGGTATTTTGTATTGTTTTTCTTGTCGGTTATAACCGCAAACGAGGTTACTTCGGAACCTGTTCCCGATGTAGTGGGAATTGCCACCATCTTAGCCTTTTGTCCCAGCCTTGGGAATTTAAAAGCTCTTTTCCTGATATCCATGAACTTTAACCGCAGGGAAGTAAAATCGGTGTCGGGATACTCGTAATACAGCCACATGGCTTTTGCGGCGTCCATGGCAGAGCCTCCGCCCAGGGCTATGATAACATCAGGCTGGAATTTATTCATGAGCTCGGTCCCGCGTCTTATTGTATCAACGGACGGATCAGGTTCCACATCGGCGAAGATTTCAGAATGCACGTACTGCTGCCTTTTCCTCAGGTAGTACAGTACCCTGTCCACATATCCCAGCTTAACCATTGCAGGATCGGTTACTATGAACGCCCTGCTGATCTCCGGCATTTTCTCCAGGTATTGAATGGAATTGGGTTCAAAGTAAATCCTTTTGGGAACTTTAAACCACTGCATGTTGACGCGCCTTTTAGCCATCCTCTTTATATTGATGAGATTTACAGCCGACACATTAGCTGTAGTGGAATTATGTCCGTATGAACCGCATCCCAGTGTTAACGATGGCATATTTGTATTATAGATATCCCCTATGGCCCCCTGGCTTGAAGGTGAATTGACAATCAGCCTGCCTGCTTTAATTCTCCTGGCAAACAGGTCTATTACTTCGGGGTTTTCTGAATGTATAACAGCTGAGTGGCCAAGTCCTCCAAATTCCACTATTTGTTCGGCTGTCTGAATACCCTCTGTATAATCCCTGACGATATACATTGCTAGTATGGGGCTCAGCTTTTCTCCGGACAGGGGATATTCAGGGCCTACACCTTCCAGCTTCGCAACCAGGATCTTTGTATCCTTTGGTATTATTATTCCTGCCATTTTTGCTATCTCAGATGCCGGTTTACCCACTACAGCCGCATTTACCATACCCTTTTTGCTGTCAATGGCAACAGCCTGGATTCTTTCTGTCTCTTCCTCATTTAGGAAATAGCACTTGTTTTCCTTCATATATTCTATGACCTGCTGCGCAATGTCCTGATCGATGATCACTGCCTGCTCGGAGGCGCAGATCATACCATTGTCAAATGTTTTGGAGAGAATCAAATCTGTAACTGCCCTTTTTATGTTGGCTGTCTTTTCAATGTAGCATGGCACATTGCCCGGACCAACCCCCAGGGCCGGTTTGCCGGTGCTGTACGCAGCCTTTACCATACCTGAACCACCTGTAGCAAGCACCAGGGATACTCCGGGGTGATTCATGAGATACTGTGTGGCCTCCAGGGCGGGTTGTTCTATCCACTGAATGCAATGCTCCGGCGCGCCGGCCTGTACAGCCGCATCCCTCATTATCCTGGCTGCCTCGCTGCTGCATACCTGGGCTGACGGATGGAAGGCGAATATAACCGGGTTGCGGGTTTTTATGGATATTAAGGCTTTAAACATTGTGGTAGAAGTGGGATTGGTCACCGGGGTGACACCGGCGATGATACCCACCGGTTCGGCTATCTGTATATAATCTTCAAGATCATTTTCCTGGATTACTCCAACGGTTTTCAAATTTTTTATGTTGTTGTAAATATACTCTGTAGCAAAGAGGTTTTTGATTATTTTATCTTCATAAACGCCTCTTTTAGTTTCGTCCACAGCAAGCTTAGCCAGCCTCATGTGGTGTTCGATTCCTGCTAAGGTCATGGCCTGTACAATGCTGTCCACCTGTTCCTGGGTCATTGACATGAAGGAGTCAAGAGCAACCTTTGCATTTTCAACCATAGTGTCAATAACGGTTTTAGTATTCTGCGTTTTATCCATAACCAAAGATAGATTTTTCTTAGGCATATTTTTCATCCTTTCTTTTGGAAAATTTATATACTCAGCAGGTAACCTGCTGCAAATCAATAGTTAAATATTTAACAATCTAAGCCAAAAACAATTGGGATATATTTAAAATCAACCCCATTATAAAATAAATATATATTTGGATCAGGACGCCGGAATTACCGGAAAGCCCCTTGTTATAATACTTATAAACAATTTCCGTCTCAATAAAACAATAATATATTTTAACTAATTTTAACTAAGGTGATTATAGCAAGTCGTTAAATATTTGTCAATATGTTTTTAAAAAATTTTTGTGATTTTAAAACAATTTGATCAGTTGGGAGAAGCCGGTTTATGATCATTTTTTAATACACCATTTCTGCAATCAGTAAGCGCTATTGTATTAAATTTAAGAGATGATGCAGCAAATGTTTTTGCGGGCGAAAAAAACTTGCCGGGGTGTCCCCCGGCAAGTATCTTATTTATTATGCAATGCTCTGAATTCTCGGTATTCCTTCAGCATTTTTTTCATCTGGGTTGTGATGTCCAGCCCATAGGGGCAGTTTTCTCTGCAGTGTCCACAATCAATACAGTCTTCGACACGCTCCATTCTCTCACTCCATTCATCGGACAGGTAGTTCTGATATGGAGCCCGCTTGAGCAAATAGGACATTCTTGCGGCAAATGGAATGGGAATATCAACAGGGCAGGGAAGGCAGTAGCCGCAGCCTCTGCAGAAAGCTCCCTGCAATTCCTGGCGGTCCTGCTCAATGACCTTCCACATTTCTTCATCAAGAGCCGGAGGATTTTTCTCCAGTTCAATGAACTCATCCAGCTCTGATTCCCTCTGAATTCCCCATATCGGTACAACGTTGTCAAACTGGCGTAAAAATGCAAAAGTTGGAGCTGCCTGATTGATTAAGCCTCCCGAAAGCGGCTTCATTGCAATAAAGCCTATATTACGATTTTTGGCTTCCTGCACCAGCTCTAAATCTTCATCCGATGATAACGCGGATAATGGGAATTGAAGGGTATCATAGAGTTCGGATTTTACTGCATCCATAGCCAGGTTGAGCCTGTGATTGGTAATTCCTATAAAACGGATCATCCCTTTTTGCCGGGCTTCCAATAGTCCGCTGTACAGGCTGTCCGGATCATCGGGGTCCGGCAATTCTGAAGGGTTGTGCAGCTGATAGATGTCGATGTAATCAGTTTTCATTGTTTTGAGACTGGTTTCCAGGTCTTTAAAGAGTGTTTTCTTGTCTTTTGCATGGGTTTTGGTGGCAATTATGATGTTGGAACGTACATCTGACAAGGCATATCCGATTTTCTCTTCGCTGTCTGTGTATCCCCTTGCGGTGTCAAAAAAATTAATGCCGTTGTCATATGCTTTGCGCAGCAGGTAGCCCGCATCTTCCAAGCTTATGCGTTGAATTGGCAGGGCCCCAAACCCAACACGTGAGACCATAAGATTTGTACGCCCGAATTTAATTTTTTCCACTTATACTGTTCCCCCTTTTATTTTAATGTATATTTTCGTACTGCTAATATAATTTATAGCATGGATTGACAGGTTAAAATGACAAAAATATCATGAGACAGCATGTTTCGAAAGGCACCTTCTATATGATATACTAAATCAAAAGAAATATCAACCGGGCCGGCGATAAAGCCCAGTTTAGCGAAAGGGGGGAATTAATGAATACTTTAATCCTGTACAGCTCTAAGTATGGAGCTTCTGAAAAATGTGCCCGGTTTATCCTGAAGGGCCTGGAAGGAAAGGCTGATATAGTGAATTTAAACGAATCAGAGCCGGGCAATATTGACAGTTATGACATCATTCTGATAGGCGGAGGAATCTACGCAGGCAGATTTCAAAGAGAATTAGCGGATTATATAAAAACCAACGAGGAGTATTTGCGGAATAAAAAGGTGGGTATGTTTGTTTGCTGTAAGGAAGGGGATAAAATAGCTGAATACGCAAAAACAAATATGCCCGGGCGGATAGTTGATAAATTGTTTATGCTGGAACATGCCGGGTATGAAGTCAACCTGGATAAAATGAATGGGTTGGAAAGATTCCTGATAAAACTGCTGTTTAAGGTTAAGGAGAATTATTCCCAGGTAAATTATGATTCCTTAGATAGAATTATAACCAAAATTAAAGAAATGACCCAGTAAGCACATTGCAGTATGTTTTTGTTAAGTACGATTATTAATGGCCGGATGGCATACATATTGGCCTTTGCTGCAGGTATTCTGTTGGTGGTTACCTTGTTACCCCGGGTTTTCATAACCGGCATCTCCCCAGGTTATGATGGATACAAATTATGTATATCCGGGAATGGAAAAGGGTAAAATAGGAATAAATTTTAAAAAATTATTAATAATTTTTTAAAATAAAGAAGGGTTTTTTATTTTCTTATAGAATATGTAAACATTAATGTAATAGTTTTGTAAAGAATGCAATATAATTGTAATGGTCAAGTCCTACTATGGGGAGATGATTTATTTATGAAAAGAATAATGGCTGTTCTTTTGCTCGGCATTATTTCCTTGACCTGTCTGACCGGCTTTGCCCAAGCGGAACAAAAAGGCAGCCTTTTTACCTACAAAGCATCAGCATCTGTTTTTACTATGATGATCAACGGACAGGAAGTAGGGACTGTAAAATCAGCTGCTAAAGGTTTGGCTGTATACGACAAGGTAGTGGAAAGATTACTGAATATTCACTCCAATAAAGTATTCGTTGATTGTGATGTGGTATTCAAGGAAGCTAAATACAACACTAAACCAGTAAGCTCTGCAAATGAGCTGGCACATGCTATAGAGCAGGTAATAGTTGTTAAAACAAATGCGTATGCGGTGCTTGTTGACGGTGAAAAGGTATGTTATGTTGAGGACACCGGAATAGTACAGGAAGTTTTGGATGAACTAAAAAATACCCAGGTTCAAAAAATACAACAGGACGAAAAAGGTGAGCTGCAGGAAACGCATATAAAGGAGAATATAACTTACCAGCCGGAAACCGTTACTGTAAGCCAGATGGTGGATAAACAAGCGCTAATGGCAATTTTTACTCAAGGTACTGAAGAAGTCCAGGAATATGAAGCAAAAGCAGGCGATACCCTGTGGTCAATTGCCAGAGCTCATAAAATACCGTTTTCGGTACTAAAAGAAGCCAATGCCGATAGAAATATTGATATGATACACCCGGGCGACAAGATAAGACTGACCGTCGAAAAGCAGTTAGTCACGGTTGTGGCAACGGAAAAACAAACAGAGATAAAAGATATTCCCTATGAAACCGAGGTACGCCAGGATAACAGCCTGGAAAGAGGCAGGACCAAGGTTTTAAAGGAAGGCAAGAAGGGAAAGAAGGAAGTAACCTATTTAATAACGACGGAAAATGGAAAGGTTACCTCGCGTGAGGTGCTGGAAGAAAAGGTCCTGGAAGAGCCGGTCAAACGTGTTGAGGTTAAGGGAACCAAGGTTCCTCCTCAGCCATCCAGGTCTAAACCCGGACAGTCATCGGGCGCAGTTATAGGTTCTGGAAAGGGCAGCGACGTAGTGGCCTATGCCATGAAGTTTCTGGGAGTAAGATATGTATATGGAGCTAATGGGCCAAACGCTTTCGATTGTTCCGGATTTACGTGCTATGTATACAGGAAATTTGGTATCAATCTCCCAAGAACAGCTGTTTCGCAGCGTTCTGTAGGCGTGGCGGTGTCGAAGAATAACCTGGCTCCCGGAGATATATTATGCTTTGGCAATCCCGGACATGTGGGAATATATATAGGAAATGGCCAATTCATCCATGCATCATCAGGTTCTCGCATGAGAGTTGTAATAGACAACTTAAGCTCAAAACATTACCAGAAGCGTTATGTATGTGCACGAAGGGTGCTGAAATAAGATTTGATTAAGCTAAAACACAAAAAACGGCCGTAATGGCCGTTTTTTTATGCTGTGATGTTTTGTCACTGCTTGACCCCTGCTGCTGACATGATGTGGAATCCAGGGGATTCGTACGGCAGGTGTTTAGGTAATCTTATTCTATATTAATATACGGCAGAATCGTTTTTATCAGTTTCTTTATCAGTTCCAATTCCGTGGGAGAGCATTTTTTCAGCAGTTCGTTCAGCTCTTCCATGCCTGCATGTATGTAATCATCTTGATTTTCCTTAACTGCGGGATCGGCATTGTGGTATTTGCCGAAAATAAGGTAGTCCAATGAGACATGAAGACAGCTTACAATTCTGATCAGAACCGGAAGGCTCATCTGTCTTTCTCCCCGCTCCAGCTGTCCTACATAGTAATCCGAGAGGCCCAATATTTCTGCCAGTTCTTCTCTTGTCAGATTAAGCTTCTTTCTCTCTTCCCGTATTCGCTGGCCTATTGCCGCGGTATCTATTACTTTATTCACTGCCATATAATTCACTCCCAACCCTGCATACTTATACTTTATCGAATTGTTTGACATAACTGAATTTGCTGACAGCAAACTTATAATGTTGTCATCAGGCATACTATGATGTAGAATTATGTATGACAGTTGCCTGCGGGGTGATTAGGTGGACATAAAAACTAAAATAGAAATAGCACGAAATCTGCTGAATAATGCATTAGATATGAATGTAAGCAAGGAAATAATACACAGATTAAGCCAGATAATTGATAACTACATATTAGCGTATTACCAGGAACGTAGGGAGTTGGGGGCCAATGCGGAAGATGAGGATAGGCAGTGAATATCTTCTCATTATTATAATATCGATAGACCTTTTATTATGGTTTATAGTATCTTTTGCAGATGGAATATATACGGGGAATTATGAGCCGGTGCGCGTGTCTTTTATAGCTGTACAGGCAGTGTTTAAAGTTTTGTTGGTTGGAGGGATTATCCAGTTATGCAAAGAAGTATATACCGATACGCTAACCGGTTTGCATACCAGGAAGTACTTCTACAGAAAAATGAAAAGGGGAAATAAGATTCTATACTCACTGCTTTTCATAGATATAGATAATTTCAAAGCTATAAATGATAAGTACGGGCATATAGCGGGCGATTGGGTGTTGATGCAGTTTGCCGGTATTCTGAAAAAATATAAGAAGAAAAAAGGTATTGTTGCCCGGTGGGGTGGAGAGGAATTTGTGATGGTTCTTTTTCATACTTCCAATAAAGAAGCGTATTATATTGCTGATTTGATAAGAAAGGAAGTGGAAGAATATGTATTTGGCTGTGAAGGGATTACAATCAATATAACCATAAGTATCGGTATAGTAACAAAAAAAGAAGGGATGCCTATAGCTGTGGAACAGGTGATGGAAGAGGCCGATAAGGCACTGTACCGGGCCAAAACAAATAAGAATTATGTTATAGCAGGAAAATAAATGGGGGAGAGTTAAAGGTTTTTGGCGGTGCATCAATCCTGCAGCATCTCCGGATATTTTGTTTATGAAAGTTTTTAAAAAATACTTGCAGAAATAAAATTCCGTATGCTATAATTACATAGTAATTTTGCGGCAAACCATAAAAAATAAGAATAAGTTCTGCCATAAATGAAGGAACGTATTAAATATGTTGCGTTTTATAGAAAAATATGCGGGAAACTACAGCATTCTATAATGGCAGAAATAGAGGATTAGCGGGCTTAACAAATGTAAATAAAAGTCAATTATTACGAAAAATGTATAATTGTGGAGCTGTAAAGAGCAATTATGCAAGTAATAATTGATATTGGTTATCATGCTGCATATTCTAATTGTGGAAGGGAAGGGTGATTTGTGTCCTACATTAAGGATATAATTAATCAGGTAATCGAGAACAATCCTGGCGAGCCGGAATTTCATCAGGCTGTGACCGAGGTGATGGAATCACTGCAAGTAGTGATTGACAAACATCCGGAATATATAAAGGCCGGTATTTTGGAGAGAATTGTAGAACCCGAGCGCCAGGTTATTTTCAGGGTGCCGTGGGTGGACGACCAGGGGAAGGTCCGGGTAAACCGGGGCTTCCGCGTGCAGTTCAGCAGTGCTATTGGTCCGTATAAAGGTGGTATCCGATTCCATCCATCTGTATATCTTGGCATAATAAAATTTTTGGGATTTGAACAGGTATTTAAGAACTCCCTTACAGGGATGCCCATAGGCGGTGGAAAAGGCGGCAGCAATTTTGATCCCAAGGGAAAGTCCGATGGTGAGGTCATGCGTTTCTGCCAGAGCTTTATGACCGAATTATACAGACATATCGGCGCCGATATTGACGTACCGGCCGGAGATATAGGCGTGGGTTCCCGGGAGATAGGATATATGTTTGGACAGTATAAGAGAATAAGAAATTCCTTTGAAAGCGGCGTGCTTACCGGCAAAGGGCTGATTTATGGGGGAAGCCTGGTTCGAAAGGAAGCGACAGGATACGGCCTGGTATATATTACTGATCAGATGATAAAGGCCGGAGGAAAATCCCTGGAGGGTGCCAGGGTGGTAATTTCCGGTTCAGGCAATGTGGCGATATACTGCGCTGAGAAGGTTGCCCAGTTGGGCGGGACAGTTATAGCCATGAGTGATTCCAACGGCTATATATATGACTCTGAAGGGATTGATCTGGATACGATAAAACAGCTTAAAGAAGTGGAAAGAAAAAGAATAAAGGAGTATAAAGAGATTCATCCCAGGGCGGAATATCACGAAGGCACGTTTTCTATCTGGGAAGTCCCATGTGATATTGCTTTTCCGTGTGCTACTCAGAATGAATTGGATGAAAAAGCTGCAAAAACCCTGGTGGCCAACGGGTGTTTTGCCGTTGCTGAAGGCGCAAACATGCCATCCACCCCTGAAGCTGTTGATGTATTCTTGAGCAATAATGTGCTTTTTGCTCCCGGTAAGGCTGCTAATGCCGGCGGAGTAGCAACTTCGGCGCTGGAGATGGCACAAAACAGCATGAGATATTCCTGGTCATTCGAGGAAGTTGATGCCAGACTCAAAAGCATAATGACAAATATTTACAGGAATATCAGCACAGCTGCCAGGGAATACGGGCATGAGGACAATCTCATATTAGGAGCTAATGTGGCGGGCTTTATAAAGGTAGCCGAAGCAATGATGGCCCAGGGGATAGTCTGACCAAATAAAGGATTATTCAAAAAAAAGCTTGAGGTGTATACTGCCTTCAAGCTTTTGCTTTTTTTTATATTATCATTCAGTTTTGCCTAAATAATATTGTTATTGGGAAAATATATTGTAGGGATATCATTGAATTATTCATTTGCAACCCGGGGACATGCCAATATAAGAACGGGAGGAATATAAAGTGTGTGGAATTGTTGGTTATATAGGTGACAGGCAGGCTTTGCCCATATTGATTGATGGTTTGAAAAAACTTGAGTACAGGGGTTATGATTCGGCCGGTGTGGCTGTTCATAACGGCATGAATATAAACATTAACAAGGCCAAGGGAAGGCTGACCGTGCTGGAGCAAAGGATTAACCGGGATGAACTGACAGGCACATTGGGGATAGGGCATACCAGGTGGGCTACCCATGGGGAACCTTCTGATATAAATTCTCATCCGCATACAAATCAATCCGGAGATATTGCAGTTGTGCACAACGGAATCATAGAAAATTATATGAAGCTTAAAAGCTGGCTTCAGAGGGAGGGATATGCATTTGCATCGGAAACGGACACCGAAGTAGTTGCTCATATGATTAATTATTACTATAACGGTGATCTTGTGGAAGCAATCAGGAACACCCTGGACAGGATCGACGGCTCCTATGCGCTGGGGGTGATAGCCAAACAGCACCCTGATTGCATGGTGGTGGCCAGAAAGGACAGCCCCCTGGTAATTGGTTTGGGCGATGGGGAAAACTACATTGCCTCGGACGTGCCTGCCATATTGAAATATACCAGGAAGGTATATTTCCTGGATGATAAGGAGATAGCCCTGCTGTACAGGGACAAGGTTGAAATCATAAACCAGTATGGTGAAAAGGTTGAAAAGGAAGTATTTGAAGTCACGTGGGATGTTGAGGCCGCTGAAAAAGGCGGATACCAGCATTTCATGCTGAAAGAAATACACGAGGAGCCAAAAGCCTTACGGGATACGCTAATACCCAGGATTGCAGATGACAGGATAGAGCTTGGCGATATAAGCGTAACAAAGGAGCAGCTTGAAAAGGCAGGCAAGATTGTGATAGTGGCATGCGGGACGGCATACCACGCAGGTGTTGTTGGCAAATATGTCATAGAAAAACTGGCAAGGATACCCGTGGATGTGGAAATAGCGTCCGAGTTCAGATACAAGGATCCCTTGATAAATGAAAATAATATAATAATCATAATAAGCCAATCGGGAGAAACTGCGGATACACTGGCCGCCTTGAGAATGTGCAAAAAGGCTGGCGCCAGGATAATTGCCATTACCAATGTGGTAGGCAGCACGGTGTCCAGGGAAGCCGATCATGTCCTGTATACCTGGGCCGGGCCGGAGATTGCCGTAGCTTCGACCAAAGCTTATACTACCCAGCTGTTGTGCCTGTATATGATGGCCTTGGATTTTGCTGATAAAATGGGAAGGATCCCGGAGGAAGAATACAGGCAGATGTTAGAAGAAATGAAAAGACTCCCTGAATTGACGCAAAAAATACTTGACAGCAAGCAGATGATGCAAAAATGCGCTGATGAAACATTTAATGCCAACAGCATATTCTATATAGGCAGGGGTCTGGACTATGCTGCAGCAATGGAAGGTTCCCTGAAACTAAAGGAGATCTCGTATATCCATTCTGAAGCTTATGCGGCAGGGGAGCTGAAACACGGCACCATTGCATTGATAGAGGAAGGTACTCCAGTGGTTGCGCTGGCAACCCAAAGGAACCTGTTTGAAAAAACGTTGAACAATATAAAAGAAGTGAAGGCAAGGGGAGCTTTTGTTATAGCCGTTGCCGTGGAAGGCGATACCGATATAGAGAGGGAAGTGGACAGGGTAATATATATTCCCAACACCTATAATATGTTTACACCAGTGTTAATGGCCATACCGCTTCAATTATACGCATATTATGTGGCCGTGGCAAAAGGCTGTGATGTTGACAAACCGAGAAATCTTGCAAAAAGCGTTACTGTTGAGTAATGTGATTTTGACAAAGACCGGCTATATAACTAAAATAAACTCCACTCCATGATAATAAAGTTCGCTCTATAAAAATAAAGTTCGTTCCAAAATCCCGTAGCAGATGCAGGAGAAATCTTCATTTGCTGCGGGGTTTGCTTTTTTTACAGGGGAAAGGGGTAAGGTGTAAGGGTTAAGGTTGTTAGGGTTAAGGAGTAAGGAATAAGGCTAAAGGTATTGATTTTAAAGGGATTGAGAGTACTATATTGATTTAAATATTGATACCAGGATTGATAAAAAGCATTAGAAAAAGCACATGAGAAAATGCAACCTTATGCCTTTTTCCTTTCACCTTATCCCTATTCGGAACCGACTTTATTTTAAAAATTGCTATAAGGATTAAGGAAAAAGTGTTAATAAATGGAATAGAAATATGAGATTTTAGAGCGGACTTTATTATCTGGAAGAGATTAGGAGAATAGGGTTAAGGCGAGAAGGGATAAGGGTTTGAGGGTGTGGGGGTTGGAGCGGAGATTATTTTAAATATACATAGTTAGTGACAAGGATTTTTAGGGATAAGGAATAAGGGGGATGTTATAGAAATAATAAAGTTGATTCTGTGATAATAAAGTTGGTTCTATAACAATAAAGTTATTCCTAAAATTAAATTTTCACATTGTCAAGGGAATTTATGGTACATTACTGGAATTGGAATTTTAAAATGTGGAATTGTTAAACTGAGGGTATTTGGATTGTATTAAAGGTTTTACCCATATTTCTTGATACAAGAATGAGAATATGAGTATATAAAATTTAAAGGAAATGAGGGAAAAAGCAGATGTTTTTATAGGTCGTATGTTGTAAAATAAAGGTATATGGTACACATTTGTGGAAAAATGCGAAGTAAAGATAAGTTATATATTGTTTTTTCAACCCTGCAATTTTAGGCATGGTTTGCAGGGTATACTGAAAGCATCTCCTATATAATAATTTGTGAAAGGGGGAAAGAATGTGGATTGGCTTGATAGATTTAATGCGGCTATAGATTATATTGAGAACAACCTTGATAATAAAATTGAATATTCTTCAGTTGCTCGTGCAGCCTGCTGTTCTGAGTTTCACTTTTCAAGGATGTTTTCATCTTTAACAGGAATTTCTCTTTCAGAATATATCCGTCGCAGACGCCTTACAAAAGCCGCCTTTGACATTCAAACAAGTAATGAAAAAATCATTGATATTGCATTGAAATATGGTTATGACTCATCTGATGCATTTACAAGGGCGTTTAAAAAACTACATGGTGTTACACCTAATGCCGTCAGAGAGAACAGTGTGCAGTTAAAAGCCTTTCCACGAATCCCTTTCAAATTACAATAAAAGGGGATGTTGAAATGGAATATCGTATTGAGAAAATTGATTTTGAGTTGCGTTTTGTTGGAAAACGACAATGTGTAAAAACTTCTCGTGCATTTAAAGAGATTCCTGCTTTGTGGAGAAAATCCAATAAAGATGGCTTCATGCAAACATTAATTGATATGTCTTGGATAAATCCGAAATGCAAACTTGAGAGCCTTGTAGGTATTTGTGGCAAAGAGGCGGCTATCATGGATGAGGAATTTGATTACTTCATGGGGGTACGATATGACTCCGAAGTACCTAATGGCATGGAGGAACTAATAATTCCACCATGCGCATATGCCGTATTTCCTAATGTTGTTGATGCTTGGAAAAGGCTATATTCAGAATGGCTTCCTGCATCAGGCTATGAACTTGCAAACCAGCCTTGTATTGAGCATTTTCTAAGACCAGGAAATAAAATCAAACATGAGTTGTGGGTGCCAATCGTTGAAAAGTAAATTGTGTATTTGCGACATATTTATAATTGCTATGATAGTGAACAGGAGGTTTTATCTTAATGCCGTCAAGAATGGTGCATTATTGCATTGGATTTGAAATTTTAAATATTGTTAGACTGAATCCAGAGTTATTTATCATTGGAAACTTGTCGCCTGATGCACATGATTGTTCACCTTACGGTGTCGGCGCTTCACATTTTAAAACCTCATATAGACCTGGTGTTGATAAATACCCGGTTGTAGCCCTGGAGGAGTTTAGAGGCAAATACTTGAAGGGAAATTTTGATGATTTTACGCTGGGCTACTACTGTCACCTAATTACCGATAATCTCTGGTCAAAATATGTATACTATGAGTATCTTCAGTGTGATGAGAACGAAAGAAACATGAGAGTGGAGAAGTGCTACCGTGATTATTATACACTGAACAAGATACTTATAGAATAATTTAATTTGCGTAAAGTAAACTTACATATTCCAGAGCAGGTTACTATCGAAGAGATTAATGCTGAGAATTTACAAAGAATAATCCAAGAATTGAATAATGACTTCAACTCTAACTATGACAATAGAGACTTAACGCTTCTCACTTGGCATTTTGTTCGGCATTTTATCAGGAATGCTGTTGACGAATGTATACAAGAAATTAAGGGTTTGATAGAAAGGGACCGAATTGTTCAGGTCTTAACAGAACATAATTGAAAAACTTTACTTACTTTACATAAAGACTTTATTTTCATATGGGGAAAACATATACTGTTTTGAAAACTACACTTGTAACTTATCTCTTTTTTTTATAAAAATATGATTCCAAAAAAAAGTCCCCTATCTTATTTTCTTAAAAAAACTCCTGTAACAATACATTGCACAATCCAAAACAGTGTTGACAATATGGAAAATATATGTAATAATACCTGAAAAGTGAGTATGCTTAAGCATTGATGTGTGAGCAGCATAGGGACTATAGAAGTCCTACACGAATGGTTATAACCCTTAGGAGTCACTTTCACAAGTGATTCTGCGGGGTTTTTATATTAGGTAAAACAACTGGAAGGTACACTGTGGGCAAAATCTGAATTTTGGGGGAGGAAGGTTTTTAAATGGGAAATGATAGTTGTTTTTTTAAGACGGAAAGGTTGATTCTAAGAGTTTATACGAAAGAAGATGCTGATATAATCCATCCTGTTGTAAGTAGAAAGGAAATTGCCGAGACCACAATCATGATTCCACACCCGTATCCTAAAGAAACAGTATACCGGTGGATAGATTATATACAAAAAAATATTGAAAAAGGAGAAGGGTATGAATTTGGCATATTTAGTAAATCAGACCCTGCAACGTACATAGGCAATATAGGACTTATTGGCATATCAAAGCAGCATAACAATGCAGAGTTAGCCTACTTTATAAATCCGGATTTATGGAACATGGGATATGCCACAGAAGCATGCAAATGGATAATTGATTTTGGATTTGATAAATTAGCATTAGAACGTATTTATGGAAGATGCATGTCAAAAAATATCGCTTCAAAAAGAGTAATGGAAAAATCAGGTCTAACGTATGAAGGTACTGCAAGACATGAGGTTTTGAAATGGAATAACTATGAGGATGTCTGCAAATATGGCATAATTCGTAGTGAGTGGGAAAACAGAAAAAAGTAAGTATGTAGTTAAGTATTAATTTTAAATGTACAACAGAATTGTTGGGAATCGCTTGATGGACGTATATAATTTGATTAGGACATGTAAAGCCTTTTATAGGAAATATAAGAGAAGAAAGTTAGCAGACTTTATTCTGCCATTGAAAGATAATCGATACAGGGGGTTGTACTATTGTGAATAGACCCAAGATGATTATTTTTGATTACGGTCAAACACTTGTTAATGAAAAATCCTTTGATGGGTTAAAAGGTACAAGAGCAGTATTGCGTGAAGCCACTAGGAATCTGAATAATATTTCTGCCGAGGAAATACAAGCAATGGCTAACAAATTAAATGAGGAAATAGGCAGATATGGGACAGAAATTGAAGAGCAACCAGTATTAGAGATACATAACCATATGTTTCAAAACTATCTATATGAATATTTCGGAATTGAATTAACAAAATCAGCAGGTGAAGTGGAACAAATATTTGAAATTGCGGCTTTAGACGCAGAACCAACAAAAAATATTATTGAGTTCCTTCAATACCTTGAAGACTCCAAAATACGCACAGGCGTAATAAGTAACACATCCTTTAGTGGTGAAAGACTACAGGCATGCATAAATAGATATATTCCGTCACATAAATTTGAATTTATGATTGCAAGTAGCGAGTATATATTCAGAAAGCCGCATAAGCGAATATTTGAACTTGCACTTCGTAAAGCGAACCTTGCTCCTTGTGATGTTTGGTATATTGGTGATAATGCTTTATGTGATGTTGATGGAGCCACTGACTGTGGTATTTTTGCAGTTTGGTACAAAGGTGCTATAGAGAAATCAAATAAATATATCCCTAAAACGAGTTGTCTTGAGATAAATGATTGGACTGAATTAATGGAGATATTAAAATCATTAAAATGAGATAAAAGGTTATTAATTATTTTCACAACTTATCAAGACGTGTCCATAAAATGTAAATAGTATAAACTATATGTTGCATACTTGTTAAATATTACCTAATAAATGAGAGGATAAGTGTTATGCAATGGAGATTAAGTCCGTATAATGGTGTAAAAAGAAAAATAATTTGAGCCAAGGCTCAACCTCGGTTAGAATATAGTTACGACACAAATACCAAACCGAGGAGGATGAACC
>FZPS01000187.1_pt100 | contig 35768 bp, 35 predicted proteins | sample 1817821 | NCBI WGS metagenome assembly FZPS01 (sample SAMEA104158645, study PRJEB21678) | metagenome | place: Germany | collected 2015-04-21
GGTCAGGTTACCAGAGACAATCTTATGTACCTAAAAGGAAAGGCAAATATTCCGATATACAACGTGTTAAAGGAGTTATCTGGTTTTTAAAAAAGGCAAAAACTTTATCAAGGGGTCACCTTAAAATGATGAATCCGCTTTCATTATTAACGTAGAAAAATTGCCTACAAATACTTGACTCAAACCATAATGGCTATATAACTTGCTTTTTCACTGATAAAGCTTTAATATGGTATGAGTAGACATTATGGGGAGGGATTTCATTGATGCAAAAAGCAGTTATTAATAATGCAAATAAAGCTTATGCCCTTCTTAAGGCTGATGCAGATAAAATATTAAAGCTTATTCAGGTTCAAATGGATAATTTAACAATGCCTCAATGCCCTTTATACGAAGAGGTTTTAGATACTCACATGTTTGGATTGTCTAGAGAAATCGACTTTGCCATCCGAATGGATCTTATTAAAGAGCATGAGGGCAAGGCGTTACTGGATAATTTAGAAAAACAGCTTAACAAAATTCATGAAAGACATAATAAAAATAATAACAATATCTTATATTAATAAAATCATAACGACTTAGATTGATATTTTTATTTAATAAGATAGTTAGACCATAAATTAAAGGATTAGCAGACAATTGCTAATCCTTTTTTAATGCCATAATTTATTTTGCTTTCTGGATTAAATCTTAAAGTTAAATTTAATAATGCCGAGCTCTTTTGCGGAGGTAAAGATAATTGATACAACAGGGCCGATGATAAACCCTAATAACCCAAATAGTTTTAAACCAATATACATTGAAATTAACGTCGTCAATGGTGATAATCCCATCTGAACCCCCATTACCTTAGGTTCAACGGTACGACGAATCGCTAATAAAATGACTGCTAATACGGTTAATTGAATGCCGACAAGAGTCGATCCAGTTAAAAACATATAAATCGACCATGGAGCTAAAATAGCGATTGAACCAATAATCGGGATTAAATCAATGATCCAGATAATTACTGACATGATTAGAGCATATTCTGGCACAATGATAAATAATCCAATTAAACTTACTGCGAAAATAATTAAACTTACTAAAAATTGCCCTTTTAGAAATCCGAATAATACATTTTTTAATCGACGCGTAACGTATTGAAGCTTCTCAGCACTTGCTTGACTGAATAATTTATAGAAGTTCTGAATAATAACTGGTAAATCTAACATGAATAAAAATAATGCAATTAAATAAACGATAAAACTAACAATATAAGTCGGAATCGTTGCAACAAAACTAGCGACTCGGTCTACACGAAACGTATTTCGAAGCGAGTCAGTCAATGCATCAGCACTAGTGCGGATCCCTGCATTAACCTCATTAACAAATTCACTTGGTAAATCAGCCATGAAACGTTCGAGTGAATTACCCCAATCTACTAAAATATTATTAATTTGAATGATGTAAGTCGGTGTATTTTCAGCTAATGATACGAGCTGTTTCACTAAGCTTGTAATTGAATAATAACCAATTAAACTGATTAAGAGCATAAAAATTGTGAAAACTATTGTTACACTTAATTTCCGTCCAATTCGTAAAAACTTTTGACTTAAACGTACCAGTGGGTTCAAAGATAATGCAGTAACAAATGCTACTACTAAAGGAACGGATATAGGTAAGATAAAGAAAAATAAGAACAAACCAACTATCGTTAAGATAATTAATGTCCATATTTTTTTATTAAAAAAATTAGCCACTTGCATCCCCGCTTTCTAATTGTTTCAAAATAATCTGTTTTTATTAGTGTGTAATACTATGAAACGCTTACTTACTTTACAGAACTATACCATGTTTTCAACTTTAAGAACAGAACTTTATCATAAATTATTATGAACATAACATAAAGAATTGTTGACTAGATCATACTAACCAGTGTAGACAAAAATGTCTAAAAATAAAATAGTGGAGGTTATTTAAACAGTGGTAAACGTAAAAGATATTATGTCTTCTGATTTAGTAGTTTGCACACCTAATGATACGATTCGAGATGTAGCGCTATTGATGGCGAAAGAAGATGTCGGAGCTTTACCTGTATGTGAGGGTGATCATGATTTAATAGGCATTGTTACTGATCGTGATTTAGTCATTCGTGGTTATGCGCAAGGCATGACGCCAGAAGACTCGGTAGAACAATGCATGACAGAAGATTTGATTACTTGTCATGAAGACACATCGTTAAGTGAAGTTGGTGAATTAATGAGTGAGAATCAAATTCGCCGTGTTCCTGTTGTGAGTAATAATCGTTTAATCGGCATGGTTTCATTAGGAGATCTTGTAACAGAGGAATATTCCGACCATATAGCAGCAGAGGCATTACAAGATATATCAGAACATGATCATTTTCATTAAAGAGATACAAGTAAAGTTGGCCGATTGGCCGACTTTATTTGTATCCATTTATTTTAGGTGACATGCTGAGTTACATAGGCATAGATTATATAAAAAGACTGTTTAGGAGGTGACAAAATTGTCTAAATTAGAACTACACCCAGATGTTAAAGCATTTAAAGAATTCGCTGAAAAACACCCGAAATTGATTCGATCTGTACGGTCTGGTGAACATGATCTTAAATACTACTTTAAACATTATCAAAAATATGGAGAAGCCGGTTCGTTTTGGGATCAATTTCGTGATGAAGCAAAAGAATCCGAGAGTAAAGCTAGCCAAGATAAAAAGAAAAAGTGGTCAGATCAACTAAAAAACTTACTAGATAAGATAGAACTTGATAATATCGATCAACACCTAAAACAAGCAGACTCTGCAATTACTGAACTCAAAAAGCTCATTACTCATTTTTCTGAAATTAAAGCAAGTGCTGCTCAAAATCAAGTACAAACACCACATATTCCACAGCCTCCACAGTTTCCACCTGGAGGGATGAACCGGCGCTTTTTTTGATCTCGGACTTTTAATATCTTAAATAACTGATATAATTGTGTTCATGGAGGTGCTGATCATGTTGGCAACTGTAGAAATAATTGAGTTACTAGATTTAACAGATGAATTATCAGATATGATTAACCAATCAGAACAAATGATAAATTATATAGAGAAGAAAAAACAGCTTAAAGAGGATGAAGCGGCACAAAAGCTAATCAAAGCCTTTGAAGAGAAAAAACAGCAATATGAAGAAGTTCAAAGATTTGGTCGATACCACCCAGATTATCGTCAGATTACAAAGGAAACGAGATTACTAAAGCGAGACGTTGATATGCTTGATGCTGTTGCTAAATTTAAGATTGCAGAACGAGAACTACAAATGCTCTTAGACAATATTAGTGAAAAAATCGCTCATAGTGTGAGTAAGCAAATTATGGTCCCACGTGATGGCGCATTATTTACAGATGTAGGTTGTGGTCACGGTGGTAGCTGTGGATGTAATGCTTCATAAATATTAGAATGTTTATCAGTAGAAAAAGAGAGGGTTAATATGATAAGAACAAAACGTCAAGGTTTAATCGTCTGGTTTAAGCAGATGAAAAACGTGAAACAATTAAAACGACATGGTCACCTTATATCTGTATCTCGTAAATTAAGATACGCAGTTATTTATGTAGATCAAGATCAATTAGAAGATCGGGTTCAAAAGTTAGAGAGATTACCTTTCGTTATGAAAGTTGATCGTTCATACAAACCTTTCATTAAGCAAGAATTTGATAAAACAAAAATTGATGAAGCAAAAGAGTACGACTATAAAATGGGAATTTAATTCAAATAAATATTGCGATAAAAAAAGCCTGCAGAACATTAGTCTGCAGGCCCTTTTTAGTTCTTGATAGGAACTAAAAAGGCAAAGGGAGAGGAGAAACCGGAAAAAGCGCCTATGGGGAAACGTAGGCTGATTCCGTCTTCCTGAAGTGGTTAAATCTATAACGGCACTTCATTAGCTAAGATTACCCTAAATCACACAATTTTATTCAAAATTATTATTATTTTATTTTTTATTGAATAATTGTCGATCTTGGTTTTTCGACTCTTTTCATGTTAAGATTGGAAAGTACCAAAGTCTATAATTGAACGATGCTAATGAGGTGATGATATGCGAGTCATATCTGGAAAATTGAAAGGGCGATCAATTGAAACGATCAACGACCATTCAACAAGACCAACATCTGATAAAGTAAAAGAGTCTTTATTTAATATTATCGGACCATATTTTAGTTCGGGGAAAGTTTTAGATCTTTTTGCAGGTAGTGGTGGATTGGGAATTGAAGCAATAAGTCGAGGGGCCGATCATGCCATCTTTGTCGATCAACAAAGACGAGTAGTTCAGGTTATTAAAAAGAACTTAGCATCATTAAATATCACTGAACAAGCAGAGGTGTACCAAAATGATGCATTTAGAGCGCTTAAAGCACTTGGAAAAAGGAAGGTTAAATTTAATTATATCTTTATTGATCCCCCTTATAATAAAAACGTTTATCAGCTTTTAATGGAAGAGATTGTTAAGCAAAATATTATCTCAACTGATACCATCATCGTTTGTGAGCATGATCAAAAATTAAACCTAGCTGATCAGATCGCCCTATTTAAGAAAACAAGAACTGAAAAATATGGTAGCTCTATTGCCATATCATTTTACAAGAGAAAGGACGAAGAAAATGAGTAGTCGATTAGCAATATGCCCAGGAAGTTTTGATCCGATTACATACGGACACTTAGATATTATTGAAAGATCAGCGAAAGTATTTGATCATGTGATTGTTGCAGTATTTCATAATGAATCTAAATTTCCGCTATTTTCAATCGAAGAACGTATGGATTTAATTAGTGAAGCCACTAAACATTTGCACAATGTATCTGTTGATAGTCACGGTGGATTATTGATGGATTATGCAAAAAAGAAAAAAGCCAATGCCTTAGTTAGAGGTTTACGTGCCATTAGTGACTTTGAGTATGAATTGCAAATTACATCAATGAACCGAAAACTGTATGAAGAAATAGAAACATTTTATATTATGGCAAATAATAAGTACTCATTCCTAAGCTCTAGTGTTGTAAAGGAAGTTGCTAAGTTTAATGCTAATGTGTCTGATTTAGTCCCAGAAGCAGTTGAGAAGGCATTAAAAGAGAAGTTTAATTTAAATTAAGTAATAAAGAGAGAGTCAGACAAATTATTGACTCTCTCTTTTTACCGTTAATTGACGATATATTTTGATGATTAAGTAAGTCCATAAGCCCAATATTGTTATTAAAGCACCGTAATTGGCTAATACATGAACGACAAATTGCCAAAAATGGTTGGAGATTATATTTAGTACTGGAACTGCTTCACCAATCGGTAGGTCGCTTGTTAAATTAATTAATGGGAAAATTAATATGACTAAAATTGTCGCAAATCCAATTTGAATAAATCGACCAAAAAGGTACGCTTTATATCGAATATCCGTATCCGCTAAAATACTTGCCACTTGTGCATGAACACTTAACCCATTGAATGCTAGTAAAATGCTAATAAGCAATGTTTTAACGATGAGTGGATGATTAATAAATTGAGCAATTTGCTTTATACCCAATGTGATTTCAACAATACCAACTGAAAATGGTAAAGCAAGTATGTCTGGAAGCCTGATTAATGTAAAAATTCCCTTAGCAAGCTCACTGACCCAAACTAAAAGATTCGTTTCAATTAAAATAGTTGATACGACTGAAAAAATGAGAATAAATCCACCTATCATTAATGCCGATTCAATAGATTTGACCACAGCATCTCCAAGTAATTTTCCAAATGGCTTGTGTTGCTTTAATCTTGTATCGTGTAAAGTGTTAAAAGCTTTTTTGAAAATATTCCCACTATTATCTGCATATCTAACATGTTCATCATTTTGTTGATAAAATCGCATGATAATACCAACACATAAATTACTACCATAGTGCACAGTCGCAAGTAAAAGTCCTAATCTAGGTTCGTTTAAAAAACTGACAGCGACTACCGCGATAATAAAAATCGGATTAGACGCATTAGTAAATGCGACAAGTCGCTCAGCTTCTATTCTACTAATATAGCCTTCTTGCCTCATTCGAGCAGTGAAATTAGCTCCAGCAGGATACCCACTCGATAATCCGATAGCCCATACGAAACCACCAATCCCAGGAACGTTAAATAGTGGTCGCATGACCGGTTCAAGTAGCACGCCGATAAAGTGAACGACACCAAAACTAATTAATAGTTCTCCAGTAACGAAGAAAGGGAGTAGTGAAGGGAAGACAGAGCTTGCCCATATATCGATACCACGTTTACTTGCTTCAACGGTTTCAGTAGGTATGATCAGAAGACAAACTGCAAATAATAATGTTGCTGATGCAAAAAGAATCGATTTAATTTTCGCCCTCATAATATCCACTCCTTCAATGAATTGTTAACAATTGTCTATACAATCAATCTAAAAAAGAGTAAAATAACACTTATGTAGATTCTAATAGTCTCTGTTTACTATACGCTTGTCCTTAGTCAGAATATGATAAAAGATGTGAATTTGCTCATTACGAAGAAGTTATGAGCATAGCTATATCTAAATCTTAAAGGGGGTTTTTAAATTTGCACCAACAAAAAAGATTTGTAAGATTTATTCTACTTATTGGATTAATAATTGTATTAACGAACATACCTTTACCTTATTACATATATAGTCCAGGTACTGCAGAACCTTTAAATCCAGTTGTACGTGTTGCTGAAGCAACTGAAAGTGAAGGAGATTTACACCTTGTAACAGTAAGAGGTGGCCGAGCAACGCCTATTTCTTTTCTTATGGCGAGTTTTTCGAAGTATCGGGATATTCATCATCTAGATGACCTCTTTCCGGAAGGTTATGATCGTCAAACTTATATTGAAGCACAATTGCAATTAATGGAAAGTTCTCAGGAGGCTGCTCTTGTTGTTGCTTATCAAGCGGCTGGTGAAGAGATTGATGTTCAATACGAAGGCGTTTATGTCGTATCAGTTTTAGACGATATGCCAGCTGAAAAGGTCTTGAAAGCAGCTGATAAAATTATTGAAGTAGAAGGTATACCGATAATTGATGCAGATCATCTTATAGAGACAGTAGATCAGTTTGAAGTAGGGGATGAAGTTAGTTTTCTGATTGAACGTGATGGAGATCGATTTGAAACGATGATTGAACTTGTTCCATTCCCTGATCAACCAGAGAAGCATGGTATTGGCATTCAGCTCGTTACAAATCGCGAAATTGAGTATGAGCGTGAAATTGAATTTGCTAGCGGTGATATAGGTGGCCCAAGCGCAGGACTTGTAATGGCACTAGAAATATATGATCAATTAGTTGAGGAAGATTTAACTAAAGGGTTAAAAATTGCCGGCACAGGTGAGATAGATTATAACGGTAATGTGTATCGAATTGGTGGAGTAGATAAAAAAGTAATTGCCGCGCATCGAAGAGGTTGTGATATTTTCTTTGTCCCATATGAGCATGGAAGAGAAAATTCAAACTATGAGGTAGCTAAAGCTACTGCTGAAGATATTGGAACGGATATGGAAATTGTTCCAGTAGATCATTTTAATGATGCTTTAGACTATTTGAAGTAATCACATCAATTGGATGAAAATCAAATTACGTTATTTTCAAGATAGTAATATAATAAAATCTATTTTTCATAAACAAACAACCTGAACGAATATGTTGAATTAACCCTTGTCAAGTACAGCGGAGTTTACTCAAACAATTGACTGTTCAGGTTGTTTTTTGCTTTTGGTGTTGTATTCTTAGTTACACTTTAAATGGCGGAGTAAGTTCCTGTTTCCATAGTAACTGTTGAGCTTCAAATTTTAATGGCAGATAGTAAATGGATGATGCTTTTTCATCAATTGCTAACTGATCAGATTGTTTTTTCTTTAATTGACTAATGAAATTTAGTTCAGTTGTATTTTTTAATTGATTTAGATAGCTTTGTCCAGCTTGATTCATCGCTAGTATGCGAATGTCATTTATTTCGTCAATCGTCTTTAGTTGTCTAGATACTTCATCTTTAGTTAATTGTAATAACAGATGGACAAATAATCGTTGTAGCCTCGTTTTGGTATAACGTTTAGTTTGGGTTTTTTCGATAAATTGTGCAAATGAATGACTAGCGATAATCATTTTCTTTAATCGATGCTCGATACCTTCCTCCATACCATGTATTTGATTAAGTTGTTCGAATGAGTCACTCATTATTCGGTATTTTAATAACGGAAAGTATAATTCCCAATCATGAAACAAATCGGTTATTTTATAATAGTTCGAAAGCAACTGATAACTCGATTCTGGCATCGATAATGATTCGTGAGTTTCTCCGGTAAAAGACTGAGAAAGTTGCTGACGAATACTTGTTGCACTAGTAATTGGATAAGATAATTGTGTTTGATGATAATTTGCCTGAATTCGTTTAATTGTATCAATCTTAAGATTAGGATTGATTTGCTGTTGTGCCTTTATGTAACTAAGTCCTAAAATATTGTTAGGCATTTTTAGATCTAATGTCTGATTTGATCCAATTACATCTAATGCGATGGTGTGAGCTGTAGGATAATTCGCGCCTTTTTGCAATTGTCGTTTTAACTCTTGATCATAACGCGTTTGATTTTTCTTGATTTGATCATATGTGTTAATAAAGGGCTCAATCTGCCCCTGTTCACTACCAAAGATAATTTGATCGACTTTCATTGTATTCAATATACTAATAGCTCCGTAAGCAAATATATCGCTATGTTGAACCGTATAGATAGTTGGTAGTTCAATGACAAGATCAACATGTTGCTCCACTGCCATTTTTGCACGGGTAAATTTATCTACAATTGCAGGCTCACCACGTTGCAAAAAGTTCCCGCTCATTACAGCAATTACGAGCTCAGCGTTTGACTTTAACTTAGCTTGTTCGATATGATGTAAGTGCCCATTATGGAGGGGATTATATTCAACAATTAAACCGACAGCTTTCATACAAATCACTCCTATCTTAAACATTGTACCACAATCATTTAGCCTGATTAAAAAACTTATTTTTAAACTGTAAAGAAATTATATTGACAAATGACTTGTTTCCTTTTAAAATAAACTTTGTGCTTTCGAGGTGATCGCAATGAAAATTCCACTTCAAAAGTTGATTCATTCGGATGGTTTAACGATTGAAGCTACTGTTGATTTATCTGAGCTCGAACAACAAAATAACGATATACGAAAAATAGGACCTGTTAATGTCAAATGTGAGTCCTTGAAGCAAGATGGTTTATTCCATATTAACTTGCACATCACAGGGGAAATGATTTTACCTTGTGCGAGAACTCTTATTGATGTACCTTATCAATTTGACATTCAAACACTAGAACTATTTTCTGATGATCAGTATTTTGAAGAGAGTGATGAATCAGATATTCACAAAATTGAAGGAGAAATCCTTGACTTAGAGCCCTATATCAAGGAAAATGTTATATTAGAGATTCCGTTTAGAGTCTATGCTTCTGAAGATCAAATTAAAGAAAATGCATTGTCATCTGGTGATGGTTGGTCTGTTATGACAGAGGAACAAAATGCTGATAAGATTGATCCGAGGATGGCGAAATTACAATCATTATTAAATGATCAGAAAAATGAAAATCAATAAAGATAAATGTAGACAAGTCACTTCCATTCTTTATCTAATGGGATTTTCGTTTTGGAAGTGAAGGAGGTGTAGGAAATGGCAGTACCAAAGAGAAGAACATCTAAAAAAGTTAAAAATCAAAGACGTACACATAAAAAACTACATGTACCAGGAATGGTTGTATGTTCAAACTGTAACGAACTAACTAAACCTCATCATGTTTGTAAAGCTTGTGGCCATTATGATGGTAAAGAGGTTGTTGAAGCTTAATATTACCAATCTAAAAGGATGCCAACTCAATTATGAGTTGGCATTTTTTATATGCATATCTATTCCAGTTGTTTAGAAAATCATTATTCTATCATTGACTGATTTAGCATATAGATAAACTAAACCGATAGATCGATTAAAACATTAGTCAATTCCATTGATTTTTGATTTCTATAGGACGACAAGTTCAAAAGCTAGAAATTGAAAGTATAAGGATAAAGTAAACTGGAATAAGGAGCGAGAGTAAATGAGAGTGAATCGACAAGATGCGTGGACTAAAGAGGAAGATTTATTACTAGCAAATACTGTGATTGATTATATTAAAAAAGGTAATACACAGTTAGAAAGTTTTAAACATGTAGCGGAACAATTAAATCGAACCCCAGCGGCGTGTGGCTTTAGGTGGAACGCAACAATTAGGAAACGCTATACTGATGAGATTGATGCTGCTAAAGAAGCGCGTAAAAAAGTTGATATTGAAGTTCCAGAACTTGATGTGCAAGACGATAAGTTAAGCTCGATTAAATCTGTAGATCAAGCAATTAAGTGGTTAGAACAACTAAAACAAGACACGAAAAATCAACTCTTAAACAATCAAGATCAGGTGCTTACGTCATATATTGATGAAAATAAAAAAATGAAAGAAGAGCTCGCTAACTATCAGCTGTTAATTAAGAAGATTAAATCATTAATTGATGAGTTTGTCATTATCGAAAATGAGCTAATGAAATAATTTTTAATCATGATTAAATTTATTTACAATCAGGTTTTGACGAATTCACAAACATAGGATATGATTTTTATGAAGTTAAAAAATTGTCATATAAAGAAATTGCAGGGGATCATATGTCGAAAATCATAGCCTATTTGATTGCTTTCTTAATTACATGTCCAATTATTGCGACGGTCATTATTTATTTTATCTTAAACTGCTTTATTAAACCACGCAAGAAAGTCATTCATAAATGTATGGAGTATACTGCATTTATTTATCTTTTATCAACGATCATTATATTTAATGTCATATTTAAAATTAACTTAATCGGTCCAATGGTTCTTTTATTGTTAGTCATATTTTTTGCACTTATATTTATACAATGGCGATTAATTCGTGATGTTAAAATCGTTCGACTATGGAAAATATATTTGAGATTTGTTTTTCTATTATTTTTCACGGCTAATTTTATTTTAACGTGTGTCTCGATATATTCATTAGCCATTAATTAAAATGAATAGCTAATATTTCTAGATTTCATCAACTAATTTAATCTAGTAAAATCCAAAACCAGTTTATCACTGGTTTTTTTATTTGTCAGAAATGCGAACATATGTACTATTTTACAAGTTTTCAAAAAATTATCCAAAAAAGAGTGGTGAGAAGTGGGGGGTTGTGGTAAACTATAAAAAAAGGTGGGCGATTATTATGTTTATGGGAGAATACAAACATAATACCGATGAAAAAGGTCGGATGATTATGCCGGCTAAATTTCGTGAGACATTGGGCGATAGCTTCGTTGTAACACGCGGATTAGACCAATGTTTATTTGTATATCCTATGGATGAATGGCGCATCCTTGAAGAGAAGATAAAAAAACTCCCACTAACTAAAAAAGATGCACGTGCCTTTTCACGGTTCTTTTTCTCTGGTGCTACAGAGTGTGAACTTGATAAACAAGGTCGTGTGAATTTGCCAGCACCTCTTCGTAAATATGCTCAAATTGAAAAAGCTTGTGCAGTAATTGGTGTTTCAAATCGAGTTGAGATTTGGGCAGAAGATACTTGGAAAGATTACATGGAACAATCGGAGTCAACATTTACTGAAATAACGGAAAATATGATGGAATTTGACTTCTAGTGTATAAGGAAGGTGATCACTTGTTTGAACATATTAGCGTATTATGTAATGAAACGATTGATGGCTTAAATATTACACCAGATGGCACTTATGTTGATGGAACATTAGGAGCTGGTGGACACTCTGAACAAATTGTAAGTAAATTGACAACTGGTCGTCTAATCGCATTTGATCAAGATGAAGAAGCACTTGAAGCAGCCAAAAAACGATTATCACCTTACCAAGATAAAATGATATTTGTGCATTCAAATTTTAGACATCTGAAGCAAGTGTTAGATGATAAAGGTGTTGAACACGTAGATGGCTTTTTATTTGATTTAGGCGTATCATCGCCGCAATTAGATCATAAAGAACGAGGATTTAGTTATCAACACGATGCTCCACTAGATATGAGGATGAATCAACAGCAAGAGTTATCTGCTTATCATGTTGTAAATGAATGGAGCTATCAAGATTTAGTTCATATATTTTTTAAATATGGTGAAGAGAAATTTGCCAAGCAAATTGCTAGGAAAATTGAGTTAGCACGAAAAGGTAAACCGATTCAAACTACTTACGAGCTTGTAGACATTATTAAAGATGGAATACCTGCTGCATCAAGACGTAAAGGTGGACATCCTGCAAAGCGTGTTTTTCAAGCGATTCGAATAGCAGTAAATGATGAATTAGAAGCATTTTATGATGTATTACACCAAGCTGCTGAAAAAGTAGCTGTTGGTGGTCGCATAGCTGTTATTACGTTCCACTCATTAGAAGATCGACTATGTAAGCAAGCTTTTAAAAAGTGGAGTACATTACCACCACTACCTAAAAACCTGCCAGTAATTCCAGAATCAAGTCAACCACCGTTTAAGTTAATTACTAGAAAGCCAATTGTAGCATCGGAAACGGAGCTCGATTCAAATCGTCGAGCTAGATCTGCTAAATTAAGAATTGTAGAAAAAGTAAAAACATGGGATGAACAATTTTGCTATCAAGAAGGGCGGCATAAAATATGAGCTTAAGTGAAGCCAGAAGTTATCAGACATCAATTCCGCAACGAACAAGATATGCGGATCATGATTTACAACCGAAAAAAGTCATCAAAGTTAAATCACGTAAGGTTACGTTAGGCGAAAAAGTCTTGGCTTGTTTTTTTGCAATAGGTATGGCATTAGCATTAGTCTATATGGTTTCTTATAATGCCAATATTGATTCATTAAATCGTGAAGTTCAAAGATTAGAACGAGAAATATTAGAACAACAAACCATTAATGAGAACCTCAGCCACCAAGTGATGGAATATAGCAATCCGGAACGAATCCTGATGATTGCTAAACAAAATGGCTTAAATATTCAAAATACTCAAGTTAAACAAGCAACCTCTTACGTTGAGTAATCGAGGTGTTTGATTATGAAGGATAGTAACAACGGGAATTGGAAATTAAATTTACTTTTCGGTATATTTGTCGCATTATTTTTATTTATAGTTGGCCGGTTTGCATTTATTCAGGTTACAGGTGAGGTGCAAGGAGTAGATTTGCAGGAATGGGCAAATCGACAGCGAACCAATTACAGTGAAATCCCTGCTCGTAGAGGTTACATTGTAGATCGAAATGGCATGAAACTTGCACAAGATTTGATGATTTATCGATTATACGCAATCGTTGATGAAGATTTTTCACCCAACCCTGAAACAAGAATAAACCATGTGGCAAACTTAGAAGAAACAGCTAATGGAATAGCACCGATTATTGGTATGGAAGCAGAAGAGGTCTATTCAATTCTGAAATCTGGAGTTGATAAAGGCCTTTTTCAAGTTGAATTCGGAAGAAATGGTAGTCAATTAAGTCGAGAACAAAAAGAACAAATTGAAGCCTTAAAGCTACCAGGTGTTCATTTTATTGAAGAAGCGAAAAGATATTATCCGAATGGAATTTTTGCATCACAATTGATTGGCTTAGCTCAATCAAATGATGAACATCAGATTACGGGAATTACCGGGATAGAGGCACAACTTGATGATTATCTAAGAGGAGAGAATGGGTCAATTTCTTTTCATCGTGATAAGTATAATACGAAGTTGCTTAACTCAAATGAAGTAATCGTAGAGGCTAAAGATGGATATGATGTCAAATTAACGATTGATCAAAAGATCCAAACGATCTTAGAAGATGCGATGTCTTATGTTGAAGAGATGTACGAGCCTGAGCGTATGACTGCGACTGTAATTGATCCGAAAACTGGAGAAATCCTTGCAATGAGTAATCGGCCATCCTATAACCCAAACAAACTAGGTGAAGTCGAAAACTGGTATAACGATGTTGTTTCAACACCAATTGAGCCAGGATCAACGGTAAAGATATTCACTATTGCAGCAGCGATTGAAGAAGGTGTGTATAATCCGAATGAGACATTTAAATCAGGCTCATTTAAAATTGATCAGATCGAACGTCCGATTACAGACTGGAACCAAAGTTGGGGTATGATCACATACGATGAAGGTTTTCAGCGTTCATCAAACGTTGCTATGTCTAAGATTGTCTGGGATAAATTAGGTCCGGATCGATATTTAGAATATTTAAGAGCCTTTCATTTTGATCAGCCAACTGGAATCGATCTTCCAAGAGAACAGGCTGGGACATTATTGTATCGCTATCCAGTTGAACAGCTAACGACATCATTTGGGCAAGGTTCAACAGTGACCCCGATCCAAGTGGTAAAGGCAGCGACTGCGATAGCTAATGATGGGAAAATGATGAAACCATATGTCATTAAGCAAATTACTGATCCTAATACAGGTGAAAATGTATTAGAGAAGGAACCTGAAGTAGTTGGTGAACCCATTTCTAAGGAAACTGCCGATCAAGTGTTAAAAGCAATGGAATCAGTCATAACCTCGAATGTAGGTACGGGTCGAAATCGTTATAATTTAGAATCCTATACTGTAGCAGGAAAAACTGGAACAGCTCAAATTTCAGGAGGATCATCTGGTTACTTAGTTGGACATGAGAATTATATCTTTTCATTTTTAGGAATGGCACCTAGTGATGATCCGAAGTTAATCATGTATATAACAGTTAAGCAACCTAAATTAGAACCATACGAATCTGGTTCGGATCCAGTTTCATATATTTTTAAACATGTTATGGAAAATGGACTGCATTACTTAAATATTCAACCTGATAAAGAGCGTAATGAGACATATCACGATTTTGAAATGCCAGATTGGAAGACTATGTCTAAAGATGCTTTATTATCAGAATTAGCAAATCATGAACTTGTACCAATTGTGATTGGCAATGGTAATCAAATTGTAGATGCAAACATTGAACCAGGTAAACAAATTCTATCGACGCATAAACTAATTTTAATGACAGATCAACCGACAATGCCAGACTTGACTGGTTGGTCAGTAAGGAATGTAAATGAATTTGTTCAATTAGCCGGGTTAGATTTTGAAATGATTGGTTCAGGCTTTGTCTCTAGTCAAAGTATTTCACCGGATGAAACGCTAGAATCCGGACGTTATCTCTTTGTCGAATTTAAAAATTAATATTCAAACTGAGTGAAAAATAAATACAGTGTACTATTCAATAATCCTTGTCATATATTTAGATACAATCAGTCATTATTTTATAGGTGAGGTGTTAAATAATGAAACATGTATCGCATATGACAATTCGAAAGCGAATAGTCACTGTATTTTTCATTGCTATAACGATCTTAATGGTTGTTTTGATTAGACTGATGTATGTCCAATTTGTTAAAGGTCCAGAATTAACGGAATTAGCAGAAATGTCGTGGACTAGAGATATAAAATATGAAGCAGAGCGTGGTAGAATTCTAGATCGAAATGGAGAAGTTTTAGTAGAAAATAAATCAGCACCTACAGTGATGATTGTTCCCAGACAGGTTAATGACAAAAATGAAACAGCGTTAATACTTGCCGAGATACTAGAAATGGATCCTGAAGTCATGTTCGGTTATTTAGAACAAAATATTAGTATTGTTCGATTTAGTGAGGGACGTAAATTAACAGATGAGCAAGCACGAAAAATTATTGATCTAAATTTAGACGGCGTCTATTTAGCTCAAGACTCAAAACGACATTATCCGCATGATACGCTACTATCTCATGTATTAGGGTTTAGTGGAATTGATAATCAAGGTTTAGTTGGTTTAGAACTGTCTCATAATCAAAAATTAACTGGAACACCAGGTCGTCTGTCGTTTTATTCTGATGCTAAAGGAGGCCGTTTACCTAATTTATCAGATACCTATCAAGAGCCAATCGATGGAGATGATTTAAAGCTAACAATTGATCTTAATGTGCAAACTATCGTTGAACGAGAACTTGATATCGCCGAAGCCACTTATCAACCTGATGGTGCCTGGGCATTGGCGGTAGATCCAAATACAGGTGCGATTTTAGCAATGGCATCTCGCCCAACTTTTCATCCTGAACATTATCAAAAATTCGATGCGGAAATCTATAATCGAAATTATCCGATTTGGAGTACGTATGAGCCGGGCTCAACCTTTAAGATTATTACTCTAGCTGCTGCTTTAGAAGAAAAAGTGATTGATTTGGAAAAAGACCGTTATTTTGATAAAGGACACATTGAAGTAGGTGGAGCACGACTGCGTTGCTGGAAGCATGGAGGGCATGGTAGTCAAACCTATTTGGAAGTAGCACAAAATTCCTGTAACCCCGGATTTGTCGATTTAGGACAGCGTTTAGGGGTTGATAATTTATTTGATTACATTGATGCGTTTGGTTTTGGTGTTAAAACAAATGTTGATTTAGCCGGAGAAGCGAGTGGAATCTTATTCTCACGTGATCGAGTTGGTCCGGTTGAGTTAGGTACGACTTCCTTTGGACAAGGTGTATCAGTCACACCGATCCAACAGGTGATGGCCGTATCTGCAGCGGTTAATGGTGGAAAGCTTTATCAACCGTATGTCGTCGATAGCTGGATTGACTCTAGAACTGGAAAAACTATTGAACAAATTGAGCCGGTATTTAAAAAACAAGTAATATCTGAGCAAACTTCAATTGAGCTCCGTGAAGCGTTAGAAAGTGTTGTTGCACAAGGAACGGGACGAGGCGCGTATGTTGACGGTTATCGCGTAGGAGGTAAAACAGGAACAGCCCAAAAGGTCGGAACTGATGGGAGATATTTGGTCAATAATTATATTGTTTCATTTATTGGCTTTGCACCGGCAGATGATCCTCAAATCGTTGTCTATGTTGCAGTTGATAATCCGAAAAACGTATCACAATTTGGTGGCGTTGTAGCAGCACCAATTGTCGGTAATATTATTGAAGACAGTTTACAATCAATGGGAGTAGAGAGACGCAAAGACGGTTTAGATAAAGAGTATCGTTGGCCAGAGCAACCGCTTGTTGAAGTGCCTAACTTGATTGGTTTAACCAAAAAAGATTTAATGAACTATTTAACTCAGCTGTCAATTGAATCGGTTGGAACAGGAGATATCATTGTTGAGCAAGCTCCTGGACCAGGAGAAAAAATCCCAATGGGAGAAACGATTCGCTTATTGTTCGGCAATGAATATAATCAGGAATAATCGTGCCAGTTTAACATTAATTTGTTATAATGTTTACTGTGTGTTTATTCACGTTTTAGTGATCGGCACTCCAATTAGAGTGTCGACTTTTTTTCATTCACAATATATAAAAAAGTAGGGATTGTATATGAAAACCTTAAATGAAATTGCTAGTTACTTATCAGTCATTCATCAACCTAAATTTAATGTAAATCCAGAAATTAAAGGTATCCAGATCAATTCTCAAAAAGTAACAGAATCGGATTTGTTTATCTGTATTAGTGGTTATACTGTTGATGGACATGATTTTGTCGATCAAGCCATTAAAAATGGTGCAGTAGCAATTATTGCTGAGAAAGAACTGAACAGAAATGATGTCCCTGTTTTATATGTTAAAGATACTAAACAAACATTAAGTTTAATAGCAAATTACTTTTATGATTTTCCATCAAATCAACTACACCTTATTGGTGTAACAGGTACAAATGGAAAAACCTCTGTAACGTATTTACTAGATGAGATTTTTAGATGTAACGAAGAAAGTACTGCTGTAATTGGTACAATCCAAATGAAAATCGGTGATCAGGTTTACCCAATTGCAAATACAACACCAGAACCATCATATCTCCAGCATAGCTTTAGAAAAATGGTTGAACAAAATATTGATCACTGTATGATGGAGGTTTCTTCTCACGCACTTGAACTAGGTCGTGTGAATGGGTGTGACTTCGACATCGCTGTCTATACTAATCTGAGCCAAGATCATTTAGACTTCCATGAAACAATGGATGATTATTTAGCGGCTAAGTTACGCTTATTTAGTCATTTAGGCAATCGCTATCAGTTAGAGCAGCCTAAATTTGCTATTATTAATCTAGATGATCAGTATGCAAAACATTTCATTAAAGCGACAAGTCAGCGTGTTATTACTTATGGCATTGACCAAGAAGCGGATTTTACCGCTAGAAACATACAACTAACTGCAAATGGAACCCAATTCACACTTGATACAGGTGAACAGCAGATTGACATTACTACGCCTTTAATCGGTAAATTTAATATTTATAATATGCTAGCTGCTATTGCGACTGCATATATATCAGGCGTATCATTAGCAACAATTAGTCTGGCATTATCACAATCAAATGGTGTCCCTGGTCGCTTTGAAGCTGTTAAAGGTGATCATGATTTTAGTGTCATTGTTGATTTTGCTCACACACCAGATTCATTGGAGAATGTATTGACGACAATTCGCACGTTCGCAACTCAAAAAATATATTTAGTAGTTGGCTGTGGAGGAGATCGCGATCGCACGAAGCGACCGTTAATGGCTAAAGTTGGAGAGGATCATGCTGATTATTTAATTTTGACGTCAGATAATCCAAGAACTGAAGATCCACTCACGATTATATCCGATATGGAAGCGGGTTTAACCGGTAAGGAATATACTGTAGAAGTGGATCGTAAAAAAGCGATTGAATATGCGATAAATTTAGCAAAAACCGGTGATGTTGTCTTAATTGCTGGTAAAGGTCATGAGACAACTCAAACGATTGGAAAAGAAACGTTACCATTCAATGATTATCTAGTTGCTCAAGAAGCAATATTAAATAAATTACCGTGAAATAGAGGTGGAGTCAGGTGCTATTTGAAAAGATAATTGAACAACTCCCGCATAAGCTTGACGGAGATTGGGTAAATGTTACCGGAATTGAAGGGGTTGGAACAGATACACGTCAGTCACTCGAGGATAAATTGTTTATCCCATTAGTAGGAGAAAGTTTTGACGGGCATGACTTTATTGATACAGCAGTCAAACAAGGTGCGAAGGCAGCGTTGTGGCAGAAAAGTTATCCGCGGCCGAAGGGAATTGATCCTAGTTTCCCGTTAATTCGAGTTGCAGACACATTAATTGGATTGCAAGAGTTAGCTAGACTTTATTTGAGATTTGTTAATCCTAAAGTAGTAGCTATAACAGGATCTAATGGAAAAACAACAACAAAAGATTTAGTATATGCGGTTTCTCGCCATTACTTTAAATCTCACTGTACAAAAGGTAACTTTAATAATCATATCGGTTTACCTTTAACAGTATTAGCGATGCCGGAAGCTACTGAAGTACTTATTTTAGAGATGGGTATGAATCATTTTGGTGAGATCGAGGATTTAACGAAGATTGCTCAACCAGACATCGCGATTATTACAAATATCGGTGAATCCCATATTGAACATCTTGGTTCTAGAGAAGGGATTGCCAAAGCTAAATTAGAAGTTACGTCTCAATTTAAGACTAAGGGTCTGTTAATTTATGATGGCGACGAGCCACTTTTAGCTCGCGAGTATCCATTTGAAGCGAAGTCAGTTGGGTTTAATAGATCAAATGACTATTCTATTAGTCAATTTAAACTATTGGAACATGAAACTGAGTTTGTGATCAATGATTATAGTCATTGCTTTACCGTTCCACTACTAGGAAAACACCAAGCGAAAAACGCAACCTATAGCTTTGTTGTTGGTCTCTCACTCGGTTTAACTGTTGAACAAATCCAAAAAGGCTTAGAACAAATTGAAGTGACACAGATGCGATTTGAGAAACAGACAGGGAAAAACGGTGTCACAATTATAAATGACGCCTATAATGCTTCCCCGACATCAATGAAAGTGACAATTGAAACGTTAGCACAATTAGAAGGCTATCATGAAAAAGTACTTGTTTTAGGGGATATGTTTGAGTTAGGTGAAAATGCTGCTAGTTATCACAAACAAGTTGGTCAAATAATACCACCTGAAATTAATTGTCTATATACAATTGGTGAAAATGCAAAGAACATCAGTCAAGCTACGTCTATTCCGTCACAGCATTTTGACTCAGTTGATGAACTTATTAAACAATTAGAAGCAAAACAAAGAGAAGGAACAGTTATTCTTTTTAAAGCATCAAGAGGAATGAGACTAGAAAAAATTGTTGATGCACTATTACAGGATAATTAATGAAAGAAGATTTATCGTTTGGGCGGTTAATCGGTTATTTTAGGAGGAACAAAAAATGAATGAGAATTTTTTAGTTTTTACAATTGGGATTGCATTTTTAATCACCGTCCTTGCTTCACCAATCTTTATTCCATTTTTGAAACGATTGAAATTTGGTCAAAGTATTCGTGAAGAAGGCCCTAAATCTCACCAGAAAAAATCTGGAACGCCAACAATGGGTGGGGTCATCATTATTTTAAGCACTGTACTAACTTCATTGTTTGTACTAAATTATTTTCTTGACGATCTATTTACAGTTGAAACAACTTTAATTTTACTCGTCTTGTTAGGATATGGATTACTCGGCTTTATTGATGATTTTATCATCGTTGTTCTAAAAAGAAATTTAGGACTAACATCAAAACAAAAGTTATTCGGTCAATTGGCGATTGCGATTTTATTCTATTTAATTTTACGAACGCAAGATATTTCAACGGCTTTAGCAATTCCAGGAACAAATTATGAATTAGAATTAGGTTTTCTTTACCCAGTTTTCGTCGTATTCATGATGGTTGGAACATCTAATGCGGTTAATTTAACAGATGGTTTGGATGGATTAGTGTCAGGAAATGCTGTCATTGCTTTTGGTGCATTTGGTATTTTAGCAGCTTCAGTAGTCCCACAATTCGAAGTAGCTGTTTTTTCATTGGCAATCGTTGGAGCATTGTTAGGATTTCTAATGTTTAATGCTCACCCTGCAAAAGTATTCATGGGAGATACAGGCTCACTAGCATTAGGTGGTGCTTTAGCAGCTATCGCGATCATTCTTCAATTAGAAATTTTACTTGTCATTATTGGTGGTGTTTTCGTTGCTGAAACTTTATCTGTGATGATCCAAGTTGTTTCATTTAAAACACGTGGAAAACGAGTTTTCTTAATGAGTCCTTTACATCATCATTTTGAATTAAAAGGCTGGTCCGAATGGAAAGTCGTCATGACATTTTGGTTGACAGGCTTTATCTTAGCTGCATTGGGACTATTCTTAGAGGTGTGGCTATAAAATGAGACAGTTAAATAATTTCCCATATAAAAATGTATTAGTATTAGGGTTGGCTAAAAGTGGTATTGCAACGTGTCAGGTACTTTTACGTAATGGACTAAATGTGACTGCGAATGATTTAAAAGCTGATTTGTCCAATCCCGAATTGATAAAGCTAAAAGAACAGGGTGTTCAAATCACTGTCGGTGAACACCCACTATCTTTATTAGATGGCATTGATTTAGTCATTAAAAGCCCTGGAATACCATATCATAATGAATTAATCTCAAACGCTCTAGATAGAAATATTCCAGTAAGAACAGAAATAGAGCTTTTGAGTTACTTAATCTCACAACCAGTGATTGGCATTACTGGCTCTAACGGAAAGACAACGACAACAATGTTAATCGATGATATCTTATCAAATAGTAAGATGAAATCGAGAGTTGCTGGTAATATTGGTACAGTAGCTGTCGAAGTTGCCGAGCAGCTTCAGGAAGATGAAACATTAGTATTAGAGTTATCTTCATTTCAATTAATGGGGATTGACCATTTCAGTCCGAAAGTATCTGTACTACTGAATTTATTTGAAGCCCATTTAGATTATCACGGTGACTTTAATAACTATCAAGAGGCTAAAGCGATGATCTTTAATCAGCAAACAGAAGCTGATTATTTAGTGTATAACGCTGATGACCCAAGAGTATGTCAACTGATTCAATCGGCTAAGGCGACCTTAGTTCCGTTTAGTATCAAAGACAAACAGTTAGAGGGAGCTTGGGTAGACGAGCAGTATGTTTACTTTAAAGATCAACAGATTATTAAATTAACAGATATCCGTTTAGTCGGTGAACACAATTTAGCCAACTGTTTAGCTAGTATTGCTGCATCTTTACTAGTTGGTGCAAATATTGAGGGAATTAATCAGACGTTAACAACATTCGCTGGTGTTAGGCATCGATTACAATTTGTTACTGAAAGAAACGGACGACAATTTTATAACGATTCAAAAGCAACAAATATATTAGCAACTTCAAAAGCATTGGCTTCATTTAAACAACCTACAATGCTTATTGCTGGTGGTTTGGATCGAGGTAATGCTTTTGATGATTTGGTTCCGTTTTTAACGAATGTTAAAGGTATGTTTTTGTATGGTGAAACTGCAAGTAAATTAGCTGAGGCGGCTCATAAAGCCGGTGTTGAGATAATAGAACAAGCAGAAACCCTTGATCAAATGGTTCATGCTGCGTATGCTGCATCTGAGAGTGGTGACGTGATTTTACTCTCCCCAGCATGTGCGAGCTGGGATCAGTTTAAAACTTTTGAAGAACGTGGCGACATGTTTATTGAGCTTGTGCATACACTTTAATAAGGACATGCAGGTAAAGTCACCTGCTTAAATTAGGAAGTGAATGCATGAGAAAACAACAACTTGCTGATTGGAAACTTGTCATTGTAATTTGTTTGCTAGTAACAATGGGGATTTTAATGGTCTATAGTGCATCAAGTATTTGGGCGAACTATAAATTTGATGACCCATTGTATTTTGGGAAACGACAGTTTTTATTTGCTACAATTGGATTGATTGCCATGTTTGTTGTTAGTCATATTCCCTATCATACGTGGCGTAAATATTCAAAGCATATTTTGATTACGTGTATTGTACTATTGGTGCTTGTCCTCATTCCTGGTATCGGTTTAGTTAGAGGTGGTGCTAGGAGCTGGATTGGGGTGGGCGCATTTAGTATTCAGCCTGCTGAGTTTATTAAACTTGGTTTATTAATCTTCTTGTCTGATCGAGTGGCAGAACGACAAAAAGAAATTACATCCTTTAAAAAGGGACTTGGACCATTATTGCTTTTAATCTTTTTTTGCTTTGGTTTAATTATGTTACAACCAGACTTAGGGACTGGATTAATACTAGTTGGTTCATGTATTATTTTATTATTTATCGCAGGTGCGCAAATAAAGCATTTTGTTTTCTTGGCAATTTTGGGACTAGCAGGGTTAACGGGCTTAATCGCATCGGCACCATATCGAATTAATCGAATTACTGCTTTTATTAATCCGTGGGATGATCCTTTAGGTAATGGATTCCAAATCATTCAGTCATTATATGCGATCGGCCCTGGTGGGTTATTTGGTTTAGGATACGGTAATAGTTTACAAAAGTACTTTTACTTACCTGAACCCCACAATGATTTTATTTTTTCAATTATTGCTGAAGAATTAGGCTTTATTGGCGCAACAATTATATTGTTACTATTCTTATATTTATTGTGGAAAGGTGTCCAAATTGGCATTAATGCACCTGATAAGTTTGGCTCACTGCTATCAATAGGTATTGTCCTACAAGTGAGTCTTCAAGTGATTATTAATATTAGCGTCGTGATTGGATTAATTCCTGTAACAGGTATTACATTACCATTTTTAAGTTATGGAGGCTCATCGCTAACATTAACATTAGCTGCAATGGGCATTGTATTAAATATTAGTCGCTATGGACAATATTAAATTGAGTCTTTTATCAACCGTATTTCTAGACCCGAACAATTTTTAGCTAGATTGTTCGGGTTTTATATGTAAAAAATAGGATGTAGTTGTTTTAACTAGATTGATAAAACGTTAAAGGATGATCTCGTTTTCGACTTATCCTTATTAATTGACTTGTGAATTTGTCTCATTTATCATTTAGGCTAGGTCAATTTATAAGTACACTATAATATAACAGTATAAAGTAATGAGTAGTTGTTTTTTGATTCTGATTTAAAATTACAGAAAAAAATCGAAGAGAGTAAGGGGTAAATCTATTGGGAAAATTGCAATTAGTCAATATTGAGAAGTCTTACAAGACAGGAAATAGTTCAATTAAAGTCCTAAAAGGAATTTCGTTAGAATTTAGAGAAAGTGAATTTGTATCGATTCTAGGTCCTTCAGGATCTGGTAAAACAACTTTACTAAATATTATTGGTGGGCTCGACCAATACGATGCGGGTGATCTTGTCATCAATAATCTTTCAACGAAGCACTTTAAAGATCGAGACTGGGATGCATACCGTAACCGTTCAATTGGTTTCGTATTCCAAAACTATAATTTAATTAGCCATCAATCAGTGCTTCAAAACGTTGAAATAGCTATGACACTTTCTGGTGTATCAAATAGTGAGCGAAAAGCTCGCGCAAAAGAAGCCCTCGCTGATGTTGGCTTATCAGATCATATTCATAAGAAGCCGAATCAATTATCAGGTGGACAGATGCAGCGTGTTGCCATTGCGCGAGCATTAGTTAATAATCCTGACATCATTTTAGCCGATGAGCCAACTGGTGCCCTAGATTCAAAAACAAGTACACAGGTTATGAATATATTACGTGAAATCGCCAAGAAACGATTAGTCATAATGGTTACGCATAATGAGGAAATTGCTAATGAATATAGCTCGAGAATTATTCGCTTTTTAGACGGTGAAATTCAATCAGATAGTGATCCAATCGAGAAGAAAGATTCAGCGAGTATTAATCAACCAAGGACTCCAAAGAAACGTGATAAAACATCGATGTCATTATTTACTGCATTATCACTATCATTTAAAAACCTATTAACGAAAAAAGGTCGAACGATTTTAACATCATTTGCCGGAAGTATTGGGATTATCGGTGTAGCACTTGTACTAGCTCTATCTAGTGGTTTATCTAACCAGCTGGATGTGATGCAAAGTGATACGTTAGCTAACTTCCCGATTATGATCGACACAAATGAACAATTTGTTGATTTTTCAGAATTGGGACCTCCAGGATCAGAGAAAAGCAATAGCAAATATGAAGAGTTTCCTGAAGACACAACGATCTATGCATATGATTATTCAGAATCATTTATTATGCATAAAAATGTTTTCACTGATGACTTTTTAAGTTATGTAGAGAATATCGAAAATGAATTACCTGAAGAAGTTAATAATATTAGTTTTACACGTGGCGTCGGGGTGAATTTATTAGCAGAAGGAACTGATGGAGTAGTTAAATTCGAAACAATGTCACAAAATTCAATGATGGGTGGTTTCTCTGGACCATCTATGGGGTTCAGTCATTGGTATGAGATGCCAAAAGATCATCAATTTATTTTGGAGTTGTATGATCTGATCGGTGAGAACAGTCGCTTACCTGAAGCTGAGAATGAGATAGCAATCGTCGTTGATGAATATAATCGATTAAGCACATTATTCTTAGAAAAGTTAGCACTTACAGAAGAAGAATATGATGTAACCGATTTTGTCGGTAAAACAATGCTGAAGTTATTACCAAATGATGTGTATTATACTGAGGCTGAAAATGGTCTCTTTACACCTGCAAATCCAATTGAATATCAAACACTGTATGATGAAGCAGATGGTTTAGATTTAGTCGTTACGGGGATTTTACGTGTGAAAGAAGATGCAGCAACAAGTTATTTCTCAGAAGGTTTTATCTATACACAGGAATTGACTGAACGAATTATTGCTGAAGCACAAGAATCAAAAATTACGCATGCACAAAAAGATTCAGATATAAATGTATTAACAAATACACCATTCCAGTCAGACGAAATGAAGGAGCAACTATTAATTCACCTAGGTGCTACTACAACACCAATCGGGATTAATATTTATCCAGTTGACTTTGAAGGAAAAGATGCAATTAAAGAGTATTTGGATCAATATAATGACGGTTTGGATGAAGAAGAACAAATTGTCTACAATGATTTAGCAGAAATGGTAGGAGACATTATGACAGATATGATTAATACTGTCACATATGTACTTGTAGGATTTGCTGCAATTTCATTAATTGTTTCAACAATTATGATTGGGATTATTACTTATGTTTCAGTGATTGAACGAACGAAGGAAATTGGTATTCTTAGAAGTGTTGGAGCACGCAAAAAAGACATTTCAAGAGTATTTAATGCCGAAACAATTATTGTTGGATTTATTTCTGGTTCATTAGGTATATTGATTTCATACCTGTTAATTATTCCAATTAACCGATTGATATATCAGTTAACGGAAATTGAAAATGTAGCAAGCTTATCTGCGACAGCTGCGATTATATTAATTTTAGGAAGCATGGCACTGACATTAATTGCAGGTGTCATTCCATCAAGAATGGCAGCTAAAAAAGACCCAGTTGTAGCATTACGAACTGAATAAAACTAAAATCAACCAGATCAATTTTGATTTGGTTGATTTTTTATAAAATGTCTAAACATGTCGAGAAAATAAAAAACGATTCACTAAACAATTTCATTACTTAATATCTGGGTATATATGACGTTTTTTAGTTTATCGAAAGTAATTTGAATTGAATTATGCTATAATTTATCTAATATATATATTAGCTTATTATTCAGCTATTTTAACGTATTTTTTAGCGAACTAATAAAGGAAGAATGCGAGATGGTAGAAGAAAAAGTAGTCTCGATAGAGGACCGAATTCCAAAATTAAGAGAAGCACGTCGAAAAAAGTCAAATCGACGGTTAATCTTTTATATTTGTCTATTTTTCTCCTTGATATCAATTGTCGTTTATTTACAATCTCCATTAAGTTATGTTAATCAAATTAAAGTAGTCGGACACGATTATTTAAATGTTGATGATGTCATTAGTTATTCCCAATTAACAACATCAACTAATTTATGGAGTTTTAAGGTAACTGAGATCGAAGAAAAAATAGAAAAAATGAGTCACATTAAAACCGCAACTGTTAAACGGGAATTTCCTAACCATGTCCTGATTGAGGTTGAAGAATTTCAGAAAATTGGATACATAAATAATGGTGATTCCATTCAACCTATCTTAGAGAACGGTACAATTTTAAACACATTTCCGTTGAGTGATTATCATGGTGATGCCCCGCTTTTATATCAGTTTAGCGATGATGAATACTTACAATTACTAATTGAACAAATGACTCAATTACCTGAGGCAATCGCTGACCATATATCGGAGATTTATTGGGAACCAACTGAATCCAATCCGTATTTGGTTCGATTAAATATGAATGATGGATTTAATGTAGTAGTCAGCATTCGTCAATTTAGTAATCAAATGCCAAGTTACCCATCAATTGTTAGTCAACTAGAAGTTACAACAGGAACAATTGAAATGGGTTCAGGTGGAGCAATTTTTTATGATGAAAATAATGTTACCAATCAAAATAACGGAACTGAAGAAGATGAACAGCAGTCTGATGTTATAAACGAAGAGGAAGTGACTAATGATGAAAGTGAAGGGTAGGCATGCGATTTTATCCCTCGTATTATTTACATTTGGTTTTTTAATTGCCTTCAGCTATCAACATACAAAATCACTCCCCAAAGATGACCCTGCCTTAGCAGAAGATTGGGATAAAACGTTCTACTACCGACAGCAGTTAATACAATTCGAGGAAAATAATCATCAACTTCAACAAGAAATTGATCAAGTTAGGCTCAATCTTTTACAGCTTGAAAATGAAATGGCTGAGCAGGTTGACCATATGCGTGATATGGTTGATGAAAAATTAACATTGCAAGCATATACAGGCGAATTACCGATTAAAGGTCCAGGAATATTTGTATCTTTAAAAGACCAGGAATTTATCCCAACAGGAGCACAGATTGATGAATATATTGTGCATGATCGGCACATTCAAATGGTGATTAATGAGTTGATTGTTTCCGGTGCAGAAGCCTTAGCTATCAATGGACAGCGGATTTTTGCTGATAGTCATATTACTTGTATTGGTCCGGTCATATCAGTAGATGGTAACCAGTACCCAGCTCCCTTTGTGATAGAGGCAATAGGTGATCCTGATACATTAAAGAAAAGCCTTGAAATCTCAAATGGAATTATTGATATTCTAGTTAATGAGCAAATTGAAGTTGAGATAGGTAAGAAAAATGACATCAAGATGAGTGCGAGAACGAGTTAAATAGGTGATAAACATGCATCGAAATCAAATTATCGTTTTTTCTATTGCGACATTTATTATTGGATTAATGTTAGCTGTTTATTTTAATAAAACCCCAGATCAACCGTTAAGAGAAACGAGAGATATGTGGGAAATACGTATGCAATTACAAGAAGAGCAGAATACACAGCAAGCATTACAAAATGAATTAAATGAACTTAAATCGATTGAAAGCCAATACTTATCCAGATCGGAGAAAGTGCAAATAGAGGCTTTAAGTGAATCGATGGAGAACTTAAAAGAAAAAGCCGGAATTGTAACTATTAATGCACCTGGCGTCATTATTCGTCTTGATTCCATGAATGGGAATGAAGATGATGCGTTTGACTTCGGTTTGACACCAGAATTACTCAATCGGTTAATTAATGAGTTAAATTCCTATGGTGCGAAGCATATTGCGATTCAAAATGAACGTGTAACTAACTTCACGGCTATTCGTTACGTAGGTGACCGTATCCACATTAACCAACGACCAATTCCTGACCTCCCACTCACTGTAAAAGTGGCTTCAGATGATCCAGATCGTTTATTAAGTTATATCGAAGTCAGTCAGTCACGCGACGAATTTGCAATGTATAATATTCAATTTAACCTAGAAAAAAGAGAAGATATTAATATTCCAGCATATGATAAGAAAATTCAATTAGATTATGTTGAAGTTGTTGAAGAAGACAAAGTAGGTGGAGAATAATGTGGGTTCCATTGTTATTTTTACTAGTTGGTGTGGGTTTAGGATTATTGACAGACTTCTCAATTCCACAACTTTATTCAAATTATTTATCGATTGCTACTTTAGCGGCGATGGATACCCTTTTTGGTGGTATAAGAGCCCATTATGAAAAGAAATTTGATCAACGAGTATTTTTATCTGGTTTCTTTTTTAATATTAGTTTAGCTGTAGTATTAACGTTTATTGGTCAACAACTGGGGGTAGATTTATACTTAGCCGCAATTTTTGCTTTTGGGTTACGATTATTTAAGAACATTTCAATAATTAGACGTCATGTTTTTAAACTTCAGAGTAAAAAGTAACTATTTTCAAAAGAATAAAGGGAAATCGTCGATCTATGTAGAATAATGAAATATAATATATTTTACAAGTTAGTATTAATCGACTAGCAATTAAATGGTATACTAGTAGAAAGAACTTAAAAATTGTTTAATTATTTATAGAAATTGTGAAAGTCATTTATTGATAGAGTAGATTGGGAGGTGCCTTATTGATGAATAGCAATGAAATATTAGTCAGCCTAGATATAGGTACATCGAAAATAAAAGTGATTGTTGGGGAAGTATTATCAGATTCTTTAAATATTATTGGTGTAGGTCATGCAGATTCTAAGGGTATGAAAAAAGGAGCCATAGTAGATATAGATCAAACTGTGCAGTCGATTCGTACTGCTGTTGAACAAGCAGAGCGAATGGTTGATATGAAAATCCATCGTGTGATTGTTGGGATTAATGGAAATCAGGCACAGCTCCTTCCATGTCATGGAATTGTTGCGGTATCAAGCGAAAACAGAGAAATTGGTGATGAAGATGTTACGCGAGTCATTGATGCTGCACAAGTGATCTCGATTCCACCAGAGCGAGAAATTATCGACGTCATTCCAAAGCAATTTATTGTCGATGGACTTAGTGAAATTACTGATCCACGTGGAATGATTGGTGTAAGACTAGAGATGGAAGGTACGATCATTACAAGTTCAAGAACAATGTTACATAATATCCTTAAGTGTGTTGAGAGAGCAGGCTTAGAGGTTACTGATATTTGTTTACAACCATTAGCAACAGGATCTATTGCTTTATCAAATGATGAACAAGAGTTAGGTGTTGCTTTAATTGATGTTGGCGGTGGTTGTACAACAATCTCAATCTTTGAAAATAGTCACCTAGTGGCAACTCGTGTTATACCACTAGGTGGAGATAATATTACTAAAGATATTTCTATTGGATTAAAGATAAGCTCTGAAGATGCTGAAAAAATTAAATTAAAACACGGCCATGCTTTTTATCCTGATGCACGAGAGGAAGATATTTTTAAAGTTACAACAATAGGTAGTGATCAACAGCAAACATATAATCAACTTGATCTTGCCGATATTATTGAAGCGCGTATGGAAGAAATTTATACATATGTTGCGAGAGAAATTAAGAGAATGGATTACGCTGAATTACCAGGTGGTTTTGTATTAACTGGTGGTTGTATGAGTATGCCGGGTACACTGGAATTAGCTCAAGACCTATATAATGGTCAAGTAAGAATGGCAATACCTGATTATATTGGAGTGCGAGAGCCACAGTACACATCAGGTGTAGGTATTTTGAAATTTGCTTATTCTAATGCTAAAATCCAAGGGAAATCACTAGCACAATCTGTGTCTAAACTTAATGATGTTGACATTAAACCTAAGAAGAAAGCAACAAGACCAAAACCTACTAAGGAAAACCCATCAACGAATAAAAAGAAAGAATCTAGTTTTGCTAATTTATTTAAATACTTTTTTGATTAATTCAAATTTGAAATTATGATTTAATAGAGCATCTAGCGATTGTATACTGTTTTTATAGGAGGAACGAATATGTTAGAATTTGACACAGAATTAGATCAATTAGCAACAATAAAAGTAATAGGAGTCGGCGGTGGAGGAAATAACGCTGTAAATCGTATGATTGAACATGGTGTTCAAGGTGTTGAGTTCATCGCTGTTAATACTGATGCACAAGCACTAAATTTATCAAAAGCTGAAGTAAAGATTCAATTAGGCAATAAATTAACTCGTGGCCTAGGAGCAGGGGCAAATCCTGAAATTGGTCGTAAAGCAGCTGAAGAAAGTAAAGAACAAATCGAAGAAGCTTTAGCAGGCGCTGATATGGTTTTTGTTACAGCTGGTATGGGTGGAGGTACTGGTACAGGTGCAGCTCCAATTATCTCGCAAATTGCTAAAGAACTTGGTGCATTAACAGTAGGTGTAGTAACACGACCATTTATGTTTGAGGGTAGAAAACGTTCAACTCAAGCAATGGCAGGAATCGAAGGATTAAAAGAAAATGTTGATACACTAATTGTTATCCCAAACGATAGATTACTAGAAATTATTGATAAAAATACACCAATGCTTGAAGCTTTCCGTGAAGCAGATAATGTACTGCGTCAAGGGGTTCAAGGTATTTCAGATTTAATTGCGACTCCTGGATTAATTAACGTTGATTTTGCCGATGTTAAGACGATTATGTCTGATAAGGGATCAGCTCTCATGGGCATTGGTGTTGCAACAGGAGAAAATCGAGCAACAGAAGCTGCCAAAAAGGCTATCTCATCACCATTACTTGAAACGTCAATAGACGGAGCACGTGGTGTCTTAATGAATATTACAGGTGGAGCTAACTTAAGCCTATACGAAGTTCAAGAAGCAGCGGATATTGTGACTTCTGCAGCAGACCAAGAAGTTAACGTAATTTTTGGTTCAGTAATTAATGAAAATCTAAAAGAGGAAATCGTTGTTACAGTTATTGCAACTGGATTTGATGAGTCAAAAGCACCTCTAGGTCAACAAAGACAGCGACCAAACGTTAATAAACCAGGTCAACCAAAAGAACAAGTAGGACAAAGAGTACCACAAGATAATTTTCAACAGTCAAACTTCCGCGAAGAAGAAGACACATTAGACATACCTACATTTTTAAGAAATAGAAATAGAAGACGATAAATAAATAATATTCAATCCAAAATGGTGTTATCTAGTTCAACAAGAACTGGATAACACCATTTTTCATTTTAATGATTAAGACGGTTCAATGTCAAATAGTTTTGGTAGTTTTATAATTAGTCAAGAATAAATTTATTTTAGTTTTAATAAAGATACAACTTGTTCACCACAGGTGAAAAATTTTCGCTTTCCGTGGGCACGGCTTTAAGCTAACTGCGGTTTATAACGTGAGTTATAAAATTAAATATACTTAAAATAAAAAAATAACGTTAGTAAGTTTTCAAACTCACCAACGTTATATATTGTACAACCATTAAGACAAGTATTTTTAGGTATGTCTGACAAAATCGTTTAAAAGAAGCTAAAAATTGTTGCCAAGCTCTGACAGACTTTTTGAAGAATTATTTTTATAATATAGTCAGAGTAAAAAAGAAAGGAAACAAAAAGTGACGTTATATCTTGATGCAATCTGGCTGCTCAATTTTTTAATTAATTTAATGATTTTGAGATTAACGGGTTATTTAAGAAAAAAGAAAAATAGTGGTATTAGATTACTTCTAGGTTCAGTCTTTGCATCACTGATTGTTTTTGTTGTTGTATTTTTTCCAAATAGTATCCTGCTCTATCCTTTAGGGAAAATCATTTTTTCAATCTTTATTATTGTCATTGCATTTAGACATAAGTCGTGGATAGAACTCCTTAAGACATGGCTATCCTTTTACTTTGTTTCATTTGCGATCGGGGGAATTTTATTAGGTGTACATTTCATCATGCAACAATCGATTCAATTTGAAAACGGGAGTTTACTGACGATTACAACAGGATACGGTACGCCTATTAGTTGGCTATTCGTTGCCATTGGCTTCCCACTATGTTGGTATTTCACCAAGCAAACAATGGACAAGCAAGCATTAGTTAATTACCAAGAAGACCAGCTATTTGATTGTGAGCTTATCATCCTAAATAAAATAATTCCATTACTCGGTTATTTAGATAGTGCGAATCACTTAATTGATCCTATTAGTAAAAATCCAGTTATTATTATTGATCCAATTATAATTAAACAAATATTTAGTGAAGACGTTTATCAAAAACTTGAGGAAATGAGTCACACATTAGATATAAGTGCATTAGATCAACCACTGGAAAAATTTATTCGGCTGATACCGTATCAAGACGTGTCAAACAAAGCTGGAGTGCTGATCGCATTAAAACCAGATCAATTTACCTTTAGCTATCAAAATCAAATCATTCAGTCAAAACATGTTTTAATAGGCCTTCGTTTCTCACCGCTAGCTACTGAAAAGGAGTACAACTGTCTGTTAAATCCACAACTTTTTAATTTAGCTCAAATTAATTGAAAATCTTAAAAGGGGTGTCGTTGAGTGAACAAATTTTGGTTAGAGTTAAGATTATTCTATTATAAACTAAGATTAAAATTAGGGATAAAGCCTAAAGAAGTCTACTACATAGGTGGCAGTAGTGCATTACCACCTCCACTTACTCGTGAAGAAGAATATCAATTACTACTGAAATTACCTAATGGTGATAAAGCAGCTAAGGCGATGTTAATTGAACGAAATTTACGCCTTGTCGTTTATATCGCAAGGAAATTTGAAAACACAAGAATAAACATCGAAGATTTAATTAGTATAGGAACGATTGGTTTAATCAAAGCAATTAATACATTTAATATTGATAAAAATATAAAGCTAGCCACATATGCATCACGCTGTATTGAAAACGAAATTTTAATGTATTTACGCAAGACAAGTAAATTAAAATCTGAAGTGTCGTTTGATGAACCGTTAAATATTGATTGGGATGGAAATGAGTTATTACTATCAGATATTTTAGGAACTGAAGAAGATTTGATTGAGCGTGATATCGAAGCGTCAGTCGATAGGAAATTACTAAATAAAGCTTTAGATCAGTTAACAGGAAGAGAAAAACAAATAATGGAGCTCAGATTCGGATTGGTAGGGGAAGAGAAAATGACCCAAAAGGATGTCGCTGATCTATTAGGTATATCACAATCTTATATATCAAGATTAGAAAAGAAAATTATTAAACGGCTCCAAAAAGAATTTGAAAAAATGATTTAGACTTAAAGTAATCAAGTGATTGCTAAGAAAAAGAGCATTTTTTAATGTAATTCAAAGAAGAGTTCGGAAATTATTACCTGAATAAAACGGTCTAGCATTGGTGATACTGTTCCATGTACAGTTGGACAACATGGGAGGGTCACATATGGTTAGACATAAAGTAGAAATATGCGGTGTAGATACTTCAAAGCTACCGGTCCTCAAGAATGAAGAGATGCGGCAATTATTTCGACAATTACAAGCAGGTGATCGATCAGCAAGAGAAACTTTAGTAAATGGGAATCTAAGATTAGTATTAAGTATTATTCAACGATTTCAAAATCGTGGAGAATACGGTGATGATCTGTTTCAAGTTGGCTGTATTGGACTAATGAAGTCAATTGACAATTTTGATCTCGGTCAGAATGTTAGATTTTCTACATATGCTGTACCGATGATTATTGGAGAGATACGTCGCTACTTAAGAGATAACAATCCCATTAGAGTATCTCGCTCGTTAAGAGATACTGCATATAAAGCCCTACAAGCAAGAGAAAGAATAATTAGCAAGACATTAAAGGAACCAACTGCAGAGGAAATTGCCAAGGAATTAGGAGTTGAACAATCAGAAATTGTGTTTGCACTTGATGCTATTCAAGATCCTGTATCATTATTTGAACCAATTTATAATGATGGTGGTGATCCCATTTATGTAATGGATCAGATTAGTGATGATGCAGACGATGAAGATGATTGGATTGATCATTTATCACTAAGAGAAGGTATCAAACGATTAAATCCTCGTGAAAAGTTGATTTTAACTAAACGCTTTTTCCAAGGGCAAACACAAATGGAAGTAGCAAACGAAATCGGAATCTCTCAAGCTCAAGTATCAAGGCTTGAAAAAGCTGCTATTCAAGAAATGAATCAAGAAATGTTTAAAGGTTAAATTGAGGTTCAATGTCAAATAGTGTTGGTAGGTTTTATCATTAGTCGAGCATAAATTTATATTAGTTTTAATAAAGATACAACTTGTTCACTCCAGGTGAAATACATTCGCTTTCCGCGGGATAGGCGTCAACTTTTATTGATCCACTACCGTGTCGCAATAAGGGTTTTCTGACTTGATCTTTTCCCGCAGGAGTCGACACCCGCCGTTTAAATCACTCGATAGGCGCTCGTTAAATAAGCAAACAGGCGCTATCTATCGGAAAACGTAAAATAGATGTTGAGCCATTCTTTGGGTTTCACTCGTTTATCATTAAGGGGGAAATCCAAAACACACAATCAACCAAAACGATCACAAAAATAAAAATGGTTCTATTTACGAAAAATTCGTACATAGAACTATTTTTTACTTAGTGAGACTACTTATGTCCCAGCCTCATTGAACGCAGAAGTTCGGCTAACTGTGGTTTATAACGTGAGTTATAAAATTAAATATACTTAAAATAAAAAAATAACGTTAGTAAGTTTTCAAACTCACCAACGTTATATATTGTACAACCTAAATTGATAAAATAGGGGGCTGTCCAAAAAGTCCTTAAAAAAAGAGCAAATTGGGAAATCTATAATTTCTCCAGTTCGCTCTTTTTAATTTTCCTGAAATTAGCTTGGCATGGCCTGCTAATTTCAGGAAGTTGTGGGCCATTGCCACAATTCCAAATTCAGTTTCAACCTTTTC
>FZPS01000197.1_pt198 | contig 35716 bp, 33 predicted proteins | sample 1817821 | NCBI WGS metagenome assembly FZPS01 (sample SAMEA104158645, study PRJEB21678) | metagenome | place: Germany | collected 2015-04-21
AAAAAATCATGCTGTGTACTGCTAAAACAAGATTATTAGAGTCTTAACCACTTAGAAAATTTGATATAAACATGATGTTTATGCTTATATATTGATTGAAAATATAAAAAATTTGATACAAATTACACTTTATTTAATAGTCTACTAAAGAGATAAAAAATCCTTCTTTATAAAAAACATTTTTTAGATAAAATCCTCTGTTAGTAAGAATTTTACAGAACTAAAATGTAAAAAATAATTAAAAAAATATTGACAAAATAAATTCTTTTCTGTATTATTGTATTAAGTGCTTAATACAATAATGCAAGGAGTGATGAAATGGCTTGGGACCTTAAATCAGACCGGCCTATTTATACCCAGTTGGTAGAACAAATCGAATTAATGATTTGTTCTGGAATATACCCTGCAGGCTCGAAACTTCCATCAGTCCGAGACTTTGCAAAGGAAGCCGGGGTAAATCCAAATACCATGCAAAGGGCTCTTGCAAAGCTTGAAGAAGATGGTTTGGTGAATACCAACCGCACAAGCGGAAAATTTGTAACGGAGGATAGAAAAATGATTGAACAGGTTAAAAATAAACTTGCAAAAGAGCATATTAAAGATTTTTTAAACAAGATGGCAGAGTTGGGTTTTGATAGTGAGGATGTAATTTCTGGATTATTAAAAATGGCAGAGGAGATGAGAAAATGAGCAATATTTTAGAATGTAGAAATTTAACTAAAAAGTATGGAGCTAAAACAGCTTTAAATGACGTTACCCTTAGTATTCCCAAGGGAAAAATAGTTGGTCTTTTAGGACCTAATGCAAGTGGAAAAACTACTTTTATTAAAATTTGTAATGAACTATTGACACCAACAAGTGGAGAAATATATATTGCCGGAAATAAACCTGGAATAGAAAGTAAAAAAATAGTTTCATATCTTCCAGAAAGAACTTATTTAAATGACTGGATGAAGGTTAAGGATATTATAAATTTTTTTAGTGATTTTTATAAAGATTTTAAAAAAGAAAAAGCTTATGATATGCTAAAAAGGCTTGATATAGATGACAATGAGAAATTAAAAACAATGTCTAAAGGAACAAAGGAAAAAGTTCAGCTTATCCTGGTTATGAGCCGAGAGGCACAGCTTTACATGTTGGATGAACCTATTGGAGGAGTTGACCCCGCTGCCAGAGACTATATTTTAGATACCATACTTAGTAATTACAATGAAGAGGCAACAATTATAATATCAACTCATCTTATTTCAGATATAGAAAAGATTTTGGATTACATTATTTTTATAAAAAATGGTAAAGTGATTCTTACCAAAACTGTTGATGAGATACGAGAAGAAAATAAAATGTCTGTGGATTCATTATTCAGGGAGGTGTTTAAATGTTAGCAAAGCTTTTAAAATATGAGTTTAAAGCAACTGCCAGATTATTTATTCCTTTATATATTGCATTAATTACATTTACACTAATTAATAGAGTTGTTAACACTGTGGAAAGTGTTCAAAAAGCAATTGGGATAAATATAAAAACAATATTAAGTGTTATCAGTATGGTTGGATATGTTGTGTTAATTATTAGTATTTCTGCGATTACTTTAATTATTATGGTTCAAAGGTTTTATAAAAACTTATTGGGTGATGAGGGGTATCTTATGTTTACCCTACCAGTTAAAACATGGCAAAATGTTTTGAATAAACTTATATTTGCGGTTTTTTGGACTATATCAAGTGGTTTGGTGACGATAGCTTCCATTATAATTATAAGTGAAATGAAAGACGTATCTGAGATTTTAATTGAAATTTGCAATAAAATAAACTCTTTTTTTGGAATAGCAGGATTTGTTTTATTGCCATTAGTATTTATTTTAGGCATCAGTTCAAATATACTTATGTTTTATTCTGCTATTACCCTTGGGCATCAGTTTACCAGGCATAAACTTATAGCATCTTTAGGGATGTATTGTGTTGTATATTTTATAAATTCCTTTATTTTGGGTATTTTGCTCTTAATGCTTCGTTATATACCAGCTGTTCATGATATTCTTGAATATCTTTTTAATTATTCAACATCAATGCATTTTAAAACTAATATTATTGTATTACTAATATCTATATATCCTATAATATCACTTATTGGTCAGTTTGTATTGATAAACTTTTTATTAAAGAAAAGATTAAATTTAGAGTAATTAATAATAGAGTATTACAGTATTTATTAATTTTACATTTGCCCCAAAGGGCTACGTAAAGGTAGAACTTTTGGGGGTTTTTTTTATATTATTTATGCTAATTAAATAATTGTAAAATGAATAAAAATGTAGTAATATAAATGTATAGGGTCTGAATTTTAAAAAGTAAATATAGTAGCAAAAATAATAGTATAATTCTTTTTACGCAAAACATGTATATAATAATTTTTAGACAATGCTAAAATTAAGAAATCTTTATTGCAACTCTATATTCCATATATGAAGTTTAATTTCATCTTTTATTTTAAAATAAATTTTAACAAGTTAATAATACAGCTTTTAGCTGATAAAATTAAAAAAAGGAGAGATACGATGAAAAGTAGAAAAATTTTTTCTAACAAAACAAGTGCTTGGATTATAGTTTTTATAGTTCTTGCAACTGTAGTTGTTCCCTTTGGAAACACTGTAAATGTAAGTGCAGAACCAGAGTTCAACTATGCAAAGGCACTTCAGTATTCCATGTTCATGTATGATGCAAACATGTGTGGAACAGGTGTTGATGAAAACAGTTTGTATAATTGGAGAAGTAACTGTCACGTTTATGATGCAGAACTTCCCCTAGATTCTGTAAACACAAATATGTCAGACAGCTTTATTAGTAAATACAAAGACATACTTGACCCTGACGGAGATGGAATGCTTGATGTTGCAGGAGGATTTCATGATGCTGGTGACCACGTTAAATTTGGAATGCCTCAAGTATACTCTTCATCAACACTGGCATGGGGATTTTATGAATTTAGAGATGCTTATGAAGCTACAGGACAAGATGAGCACATAAAAACCATTTTAAGATATTTCCATGACTACTATATGAAGGTTACATACTTAGATAAAAATGGAGATGTTATAGCTCATTGTTATCAAGTTGGTGATGGCGACATTGACCATGCTTACTGGAATGCACCTGAGGTTGATGAAATGTTTAGAAGAGGTTGGTTTGCAACTCCAGAACTACCTTCCACCGACTGTATATCCGGAGCTGCAGCTTCACTTGCTGCAAACTATATGGTTTTTAAAGATGAAGACTCTCAATATGCAGAGGAAAACCTAAAGTACGCAAAAGCTTTATTTAAATTTGCTTATGAGCATGACAAGGAAGTTAACACTGATGGACCTAAGGGATACTATACTTCATCTAAATGGGAAGATGATTATGTTTGGGCGGCAGCATGGCTTTATTTAGCAACAGAAGACGATTTTTACTTAGAAGAAGCTTTAAAATACTTTGACTACTATGCACCTTCATGCTGGACTCATTGCTGGAACGACGTATGGGTTGGTGCAGCTTGTATTTTAGCAGAGATTAATGATTTGTATGACAAAGACGGGCAAGAACTTGAAGACAGATATAAAGAAGCTACAAATAAGAGTCCTTATGAAGAAATAGATTTTTGGAGCCAGATAGCAAAGCTAGCAGAAGGATGGATGACTGGCAGAAGTGTTATTGTAACACCAGGAGGTTATGCATTTTTAAATCAGTGGGGTTCTGCAAGATACAATACTGCTACTCAATTTGCAGCATTGGTTTATGATAAACATAACCATGGTGGACCATCTACATATAGTGAGTGGGCAAGAGGACAAATGAACTACTTAATGGGAGATAACCCATTAGGACTTAGCTATATAGTAGGATATAACGAAAATTCTGTAAAATTCCCTCACCACAGGGCAGCATCCGGACTTTCAAAATGTGAAGATCCAGATCCACACAGATTTGTTTTGTATGGTGCATTAGTTGGTGGACCAGGTTCAAATGACGAACATATAGATGAGACATGTGACTATATATATAATGAAGTAACAATTGACTATAATGCTGCATTTGTAGGGGCATGTGCAGGTCTTTATGAGTTTTTTGGAGATCCTTCCATGAAAGTTACACCAGATTTTCCACCTGATGAAGATTTAGGTGGTGGAGAAGAAGATGGTGAAGGTGGAAAATACTGGGTAGAAGCATTTGCAACTGAAATAGTACAAGATAGTGGTCCAAAAGCTACAGAAGTTACTATATATGTACGTACAAATGCAAGAAAGGCATCTAAAAACATTTCAGTTAGATATTTCTTTGATTCTACTGGTATGTCATCCATTGAGCCAAATTCTATTGAAATGAGGACTCTGTACGACCAGACGGCGGCAGAGACTGATTATGCAGCTGAGTTTACAGGACCTCATCACTATGATGGTAATATTTATTATGTTGAAATAAAATGGGACGGCTTTGTAATTGCAAACTCCCACAAAAAGTTCCAGTTTGCATTGGGAACATATGCATGGGGAAATAGTTGGGATCCAACTGATGACTGGAGTTATCAGAATTTAAAAATTGAAGAATCCAACTATGAAGGAATACCTGAAAAGACTGATTATATATGTGTTTACGATGATGGTGTTCTTGTGGGCGGTATAGAACCGGATGGAACAACTCCAGAAGATCCAGAACCAGGTAAAGACCCAGAATTTAAGTACGGGGATTTAAATGGCGATGGAATTATAGATTCAAGAGATGCTGCTTTGTTAAGCAGATATGTACTTGAAATAATTGATGAATTACCAGTTCCTATAGGCGCAGGGGATTTAAATGGAGATAATATTATAAATTCTACTGATTATATGTTACTTAGCAGATATTTAATGGAGATAATAGATAAGTTTCCTGTTGAAACAAAGTAAATATTAGGTAGTAAAGAATATCCCATAGTTTCTTCTATGGGATATTCTTTTAAGGGTTTTAAAGCATTGAAAGGGGAAGGTTTATGAGAGGGAGATTTTTAAAAACCATTTCATTTATGTTGCTTTGGACGATACTTTTATCAGTTGCGGCTATTTATAATACATTAGAGGTAGCAGCAGAAAGTGGAGATGTATACCAATTTAAAGATGGTGTTATTAAAGGAGGGGAAATTCATACCGATTATGTGGGAGAAGGCAACGAAGGTGAACCCTTTTCCCTTAGTGGAACGGGAGTTCTTATTTTGCAAAAAGGGACAAGCGTTTCTGTTGATGTAGAGGTAGAGGAAGCTGGCCTTTATGATATAGTTGTATGCTATGCTCAGCCATTTGATCATAAAAAAATTCAGTATCTTAATGTAAATGGCACCAACCAAGGGGAAGTAAATTTTAGCAAATCCCTTGAGTGGAAGGAGATACCTGCGGGTATTGTTAAACTTGATAAGGGAAGCAATAATATTGAATTTGAGAGCTACTGGGGATATACATTTTTTAAGTATTTGGTTGTTAAGCCTGCAGATGAAAAAATAACAAATCTTAAAGTGGAAAAAACATTGGTAAATCCTAATGCTACAGATGAAGCAAAATCCCTTATGAGTTTTTTAGTTGATATTTATGGAAAAAACATTTTATCCGGACAGCAAGAATTATGCGGTTCTCACAATTATGAAGGAGCTTATAAGGAATTTACATATATAAAAGAGTTAACTGGAGAAATGCCTGCTGTAAGAGGTTTTGATTTTATGAATTACAGGGCAGGTGGACTAGGTTGGGATGATGAATGTGCAGAACGTGTAATTGACTGGTATAACGAAAAGGGAGGTATACCTACTGTATGTTGGCACTGGTTTTCTCCTGGAGATATTGGGAAAACCGGTGATGGCAGTTTTTATACTGAATATACAAGTTTTAGCATTAGTAAAGCACTAAAACCAGGAACAGCTGAAAATGAAGCTTTACTTGCTGATATTGATTTTATGGCACAAAAACTAAAACAGGTTCAGGATGCAGGAGTGCCTATACTTTGGAGACCTTTGCATGAAGCAGAAGGTGGTTGGTTTTGGTGGGGTGCAGAAGGACCAGAAGCATGCGTTGAACTTTACAGACTTTTATATGATAAGCTTACAAATGAATATAAATTAAATAATCTTATCTGGGTATGGACTTCCTACGATTATGATACATCACCAGCCTGGTACCCAGGGGATGATGTGGTAGATATTGTTGGATATGATAAATATAATGCAAAAGATGGACTACCTAATGGAAGTGCAATATCTTCAACATTTTATAACTTAGTACAACTTACTGGGGGCAAAAAACTAGTTGCTATGACTGAAAATGATACAATACCAAGGGTGCAAAATCTTATTGATGAAAAGGCCGGCTGGCTTTACTTCTGTCCATGGTATGATTGGTGGATAATGAGCGAACAAAACAATCCTTCTGAATGGGTAAAAGAAATGTATCAAAGTGATTACTGTATTACTTTAGATGAATTGCCGGATCTTAAGACATATCCTATATCAGGGTATGAGCCACCAGAAGAAGATGAACCTTCCAAAGAGCCAGAGATTGTATATGGTGATTTAAATAATGATAAAATTGTAAACTCAAGTGACGCTGCTTTGATGTCAAGATATGTTCTTGAAATTATCAGTGAATTTTCTGTTCCAATGGAAAACGCTGATTTAAATGGTGATGGAGTTGTGAATTCTGTAGATTATACTATATTGCAAAGATATTTATTAGAGGTAATAACCAAGTTTCCAGTAGAGGATAATTAAATAACTTTGTTTTTTATAAAGTTAGCCCCTGTGTTTAAGTTTTCTAAACTAAACACAGGGGCTTTTAAGTAAGGGGTAGTTTTTATAGAATAACTGTGGTATCTTTAGTTTATATGACCTGTAATTTATAGTTATTTTACTTATATGATATAAAGTGCTAAAATAGTTTTGTGAATTAATATAAAGGGAGATTTATTGCTTTATTATAGCGTTATACTGGAATAAAATATTTTTGTTTTTTTATGAAGGAGGAAAATAGATTGGACAATAGATTTAGCAAAAATAACGGCATTGTTTATATAGAAAAAGATGGAGTTCAATTAATACAATTTAAAAATCTTTTAAAACATAAAAATATTACCCATTGTTTTACTACACGAAATGGGGGAGTAAGCAAAAATGAATACCAGTCTTTAAATTTGGCATTTAATAAAAATGATGATAAAAAAAACGTTTATGAAAATTTTAAAAGAGTGTCAAAAGCAGTTGGTATTGATATTGAAAATATGGTATTTTCAAATCAGGTACATGATAATAAAATAAAAATAGTTAATGAAAAAGACAGAGGTAAAGGAATAATAAGAGAAAGTGATATTATTGGCATTGACGGGCTTATTACAAATGCAAAAAAAGTTGCATTGGTTACTTTTTATGCTGATTGTGTACCAGTTTTTTTATATGATCCTATAAAAAATGTAATAGGTTTAGTTCATTCGGGATGGAAAGGTACAGTAAAAGAAATATCTAAAGTGGCAGTTATAAAAATGAATCAATTCTTTGGAAGCAATTATGAAGATATTGAAGTGGTTATTGGACCTTCTATAGGAAAATGTTGCTTTGAAGTTGACCAAGATGTATTTTTAGAATTTCAAAAAGAGATTAGCTGGAGCGGTTTATATTGTGAAAAAGTTGATTTAAAATGGTATATAGACCTTCAGTCCATTATAAAAAAGTCTTTAATGTTAAAGGGAATAAGGGAGGAAAATATTTTTAATAGTGGTATATGTACAAAATGCAATAAAGATTTGTTTTTTTCCCATAGAGGTGACAAGGGCAAAACAGGAACATTAGCGGCTATTATTGAATTGAACTAATTTGCCAAATATTATTGTCATAAATGAAAATGAATTTAATGAAAGGAAGATACCTTTGAAAAAGACTATATTAAAAAAATCAATGCTAATTATAATATTGTTTATATTAAATGTTCATATTGCTTCTTGTAATTTTTATATGGATAATCTTTATGAAGATATGGATAATGAAGAGGGACAACTGGATTTTGTTGTGGATGATATAGTGGATATGGGACCTGTAAAAGGTGGGCAGATAAATTTATTTTCCACACCTCCTGATACATTAAATCCTATTTTGACAAAAAACGCTTATATCAAGGATTATTTAGGATTTGTTTTTGAAAGTTTAGTGGAATTAGATAAAAAGCAAAAGCCAGTGCCTTTATTGGCAGAAAGCTGGGAAGTATCGGAAGATTTACTGGTATGGACTTTTAATTTAAGGGATAATGTATATTGGCATGATAATACTCCTTTTACATCAGAGGATGTAAAATTTACATTTGATTTGATTTTAAACAGTGAGGATGGGAGTATTTATAAAAGCAATATTGAGAATGTGGAATCTTATTATGTAGAGAATGATAAGACTTTTAAAATTAAACTTTTTGAGCCGGATTCTTTTACTCCAGAAAGAATGATTTTTCCCATTATACAAAAAGAAAAACATTCTGAAGGAAGTACGGAGGGGGATGATATGGTAACGGGAGAGGAAATAACAGAAGGGGAAGAAGCAACAGCAGAGGAAGATACAGCAACAGAAGAGAATATTGTGGCGGACACTGACAAAAATTTTAGATTAATAGGTACAGGTCCATATGCATTTAAAGATTATAAAGAAGGTGAATATATATTATTAGAAAGCAATGAAAAATGGTGGAAGGGTATTGAACAGGGTGAAAAAGGTGAAAACCTTCCATATATTTCTCGAATAAATATAAAAATATTTGAAAGAAATAGTTCGGTGGGAGATGCATTTCAGTCTAATAAAGTTGATATTGTTCATATGAGCAGGTCGGCATGGATTAGATATAATGGGAGAATGGATATAGCACTTAAAAGATATCCAAGTAATGAATTTGAGTTTATTGCATTTAACCTTTCTAATAATATTTTAAAAGAAGTTGAAATACGAAAGGCAATAGCTTATGCAGTTGACAGGACAAAGATAATAAATGATATTATGCCAGGAGAAGCAGTGGCTTCAGAATTACCTGTTATACCAGATACCTGGATGTATGATACAAATGTTATTTCTAATGAAGTAAATATTAAAAAGGCTAAAGAGCTTATTGCTGAAAATGGATGGGAAGAAAATAATAAGGGAGTGCTGTCAAAAAGAATTGGATGGAGAAATACTCCTTTAGAACTAGAATTGCTTGTGAATGATGACAATGATACTAGAATAAAAGTAGCAGAGGAAATAAAAAGACAGCTTAGCAGTGTAGGTATTATCGTTAACATAAATAAAGTAAAGTGGGATGAATTAAATAAGAGTATAGAAAGTGGTAAATTTGATATGGTTTTTTTAGGATGCACTATAACACCAGTAGCAGATATTTCTTTCTTATATTCATCTAAAGAAATAGAGGATGGGTTTAATATAGCAGGATATAGCAGGGAAGCTGTAGATAGCTATTTAGAACTTATTATAAAAGAAAATGATTACACCAGGAAAAAAGCGTTTTTTACAAATTTAAGAAATATAATAAATCAAGATGTTCCATATTTGGGTTTATACTTTTATAATGATGCTGCTTTATATAATAAAAAAATAAAAGGGGATTTAAATCCTGGAACATGGACAAAATATGATGATTACTCTAGATGGTATGTGTCTTTTTAAGTATATTTATTTAAAAAATTAATATCAAAAAATTGTTTAAAAATCCGTTCAGAGAAACAGAACGGGTTTTTTAAAACAAAAGTTTACTTAAAAAACATATTTTACAAAGATTAACTTGATTTTTCTGAAAAATAGTTATATAATTTAGTAAAATGTTGAAACAAGTAAAGGTCAATAACCATTATTTGAAAAATCAACCTAAAATACTATATTCTATATGTAGTTATAAAAATAATGTAATGTTTATGTGTAATTTCATAATTTTTTGGGAGCAAAATTTTGAAATATCATATTATAATCTTTTTTTACATTCATAGTAGAATTTATATATAAGTATTAAAAGCTTTACATAAATAGCTTTAAAATTTATAGAGGACGCTTATTTGTGAATAATTTTTGTAAGAAAACAGCATTAATTTTACTCACACTTAAAATTCCAGCTATTTAAAATTTAAGAAAATAGCGGTATTTTAAATAAAAAAACTTACATAAGAATGAGAAGGGGGAATATTTGTGATTAGTTTTGGCAAACGAATAGCATTAGTTTTAGTTGTTTTTTTAGTTGTACAGTTAATTTTGCCAGCTGATTTTTTGCGGCAAAATGTTAAAGCCCATGAAGAAAGTTTTTATGATGATGAAGATGTTGAAGATTTGGAACTTAAAATTATCAGTGAACCTGTAACTTTTTTTGAAATTGATAAAAGAGAAGGAGAACTTCAGCTTCTTGATTTATCAAACTGGGAGGCAGTTCAATTAACCAGTGGCTCAGGGGCAAATTGGGTTGTTGATGGTACAGGGACAGAGGTTTTACAAACATTAAATTCCATACCTTCTGTTTTTATAAGTGACATTGAATTGACAAATGATGTTATGGAAGGAGTCTGGAGAGTTGACACGGGAAGTGACGATGATTTTATGGGGTTTGTATTTGGATATCAGGATAAAGGACATTTTTACTTATTTGATTGGAAACAGTACAATCAAACTATAAGTAACAGAACGGGATTACAGGGAATGTGTGTGAAGGTGGTAAATACTGATATAACCCTTTCAGAGTATGATTTTTGGAATACTGCAGGAGTTGGTGAATATATAAAGACTTTATATAGCAACAGAATATCTTATAAAGATTATACCGACTATGGATTTATTTTGAAATTTCAACCGGGACGTTTTGAAATAACAATTAAAGAAGGGGAAACAATTATTGAAACCATAGAAATAGAAGACGATACATAAGTATCGTTTAATAACACCTATGGGGACTAGTGTTGTAAGTAAGAAAGAAGATATATCAATAACAATGGGAAGAGTTATAGGTTCAGGAAATACAGTTATTACTGTACATGATAATGTAAAGGAGATAGAGACAGAAGGCAAAACATTTTTACCTGTTTACTATGGTGTTACAACTACAGCAGATATTGAAGGAGATTCAATAGTAGAAATAAGCTATGACATAACAGGGTATGAAAAACATAAAAACAATTTAAGACTTTATCATATAACGGACGGAAAATATACTGATATAACCCAAAACATCAGCTATGAAGAAAAAGACGGCAGAAGTATTATGAACTTTGAAGGAAAAGTCGACGGTTTTTCATATTTTGCAGTTGGATTTACCCAAGAGGAAAAGTCAAAGAGATTGTTAGAAGTTACTGCTGTGGGAAGTGGAGAAATAAGGCTAAATGATGAAGTTATGAATCTTCCACAAAATTATAAGGACAGTTTTGAATATGGAACAAAAATAAAATTAACAGCTATACCTGATACTTCTTCAGAATTTGCATATTGGGAAGAAGTTAATACAGGAAGGTTGATTTCTACAAATCCTGTTTACAAAACTATAATTACAGCAGGGGAAAATATAAAAGCAGTCTTTTATAAAAAGGTAACAGAAGAAACTAATGAATTTACCGTTGTATTTAAAGATAGAGGCGGTAGGATATTAAAGTCAACCAATGTAAGTAAAAATCAATCTGCTATACCACCAAAAGAGCCTGCTATGACAGGGTACCAATTTGTGGGATGGGATACTGACTTTAGCAATGTAACATCAAACATGATAATTTCCCCTGTATTTAAGAGATTGTCGGATAAATACGTTATAACAGTTGAAGGAGGAACTTTGTCCACAGGAGAAACAACAGGAGAATATAAATTTGACATGCCTGTTAAAGTGGTAGCAAATGAAGAAGATACGGGAATGAAGTTTAGTCACTGGACTATGGATGGAAGAAAAGTAAGCATAGATGTTGAATTTTCCTTCTTCATGCCTAAAAAGGATATAGTGTTAACTGCTGTTTTTGTGGAAGAAACAGAAACTGTGGATACAGCGCCTTTTATAACATTGTCAGAAGATGTGATTGTAAACAGCGATGATAAATCAATGATTTTTGTAGCTAATCGAAGTATAGGAGAAGATTATACATTGATAGAAAGTGGAGTAATACTTCTAAAGGCAGGAGCTGATTATGCAGATGAAATTACGCTGGAAACTGAAAACATTTTAAGGGGAAGAATTCATAATGACTCTACAGATCAGTTCTATGTACGAAAAATAAATGTGGCAGCAGAAGATATATGGTACGCAAGAGCTTATTTGATTTATAAAGACCAGGAAGGCAATGTATTTACTGTTTACAGCCAAAACACAGCAAAGGGTATTATGAAATAATGAAATAAATTTCTTTAATGAACCTGTCTGGCTTTGGCTGGACGGGTTCATTTTTCGTATATCCCTTAGTATTGACAGTTACTTCTAAGACATATATAATTTTAATGATATTAAAGAGAGGATATTTTAGGGATATGATTTGGATTTTGATAATTATATTTGCAGTTTTACTTGATCAATTTACAAAATATTTGGTAATAATGAATATTGAATTAGGAAAAAGTATAAAAGTGATAGAAGAATTTTTCTATCTTGTCCATTGGAGAAACAAAGGTGCAGCATGGGGAATTATGCAAAACGGGACACTTTTTTTTATTATAATGACTGTAATTGTATCAATAATTTTAGCTGTTTACATGTATAAAAATGACAATAAAGTACTAAGACTTGCTATTTCAATGATTCTTGGCGGGGCAATTGGAAACCTTATTGACAGGGTACTAAGACCTGAGGGTGTAGTTGATTTTTTAAATTTTTATATTTTTTCGTATAATTTTCCTGCATTTAATGTAGCAGATTCTTTTATTACAGTTGGAACTGCTATTTTAGCAATTTATATATTTTTTATTTATAAAGAAGATGAAGGGCATAATAGTTTATAGTTTTGGAATGGGGTAGTATGGGAAAAATAGTTTTTCATTCAGAAGAAAAGGGAATAAGAATTGATATATGGCTCTCTAATAAAGTTAGTGACCTTTCAAGATCATATATTCAAAAGCTTTTGAAGGATAAAAATGTTTTGGTAAATGGAAATACTGTAAAGGCAAATTATAAGATAGAAGAAGGGGACCAGATAATACTGAATATCCCCAACCAGAAAGAACCTGAGATTGTGGCAGAGGACATAAAAATTCAAGTATTGTACGAAGATGAGGATATACTTGTTGTTAATAAGCCAAAAGGGATGGTTGTCCATCCGGCAGCAGGAAATTACTCAGGTACATTGGTTAATGCACTCATGGCACATTGTGGGGAAAATTTATCTGATATAAACGGAGTAATGCGTTTAGGGATAGTTCACAGAATTGATAAGGACACTTCCGGGATTCTTATTGTGGCAAAAAATAACAGCACTCATGAAATACTTTCTGAAAAGTTTAAAAATCATGATATAAAAAGAGTTTATCACGCTGTTGTTCATGGAGTTGTAAGAGAAGATTTGGGAAAAATTGATGCACCTATTGGACGGCATCCTGTTGACAGAAAAAAGATGACTGTAAATACTGAAAGGGGAAAAAGAGCTGTTACTCATTTTAAAGTTATAGAGAGATTTAAAGATACAACATATATTAAGGCCACATTAGAAACAGGAAGGACCCATCAGATACGTGTACATATGTCTTATATTGGACATCCCATTATTGGCGATGGTGTTTATGGAAGAAAGAAGGAAAAATACCCCATTGAAGGTCAGGTACTTCATGCAAAGGAATTGGGGTTTGTACACCCTTCCAAAAATGAATATATGGAGTTTGAAGCTCCACTTCCTCATTATTTTTGTGAAATTTTAAAAAAAATTAGAAGTTAAAATTTATGTGTTAATTCTTTTCAATGGCTAAAATTTATGCTATAATGCTATTTGTAAGTTTTCATAAAAGCTTGCATAGATTTTAAATGTGCTTAAAATTTAAACAAATATTTTTAATTAAAGCATAGGAGGTATAACATGAAACATATTAAAGTTATAAGCAATGGCAAATTAAAAGAGGGCATGGAAAAAGGCGGATGCGGCGAGTGCCAGACATCTTGTCAATCAGCTTGTAAAACTTCATGTACAGTAGCAAATCAAAAATGTGAAAGCAGATAATTGTAATGTCTCAAAAATTGCAAAATCTAAAATTTTGAGAAAAAATAAGTATTTTAAGCTTATTACATATTATATTGAACCCACAAATTGTTTTATAAAATTGTGGGTTCAATAATTGTAATCAGCAGATAAAAATACGTTATTTTTTAAGGGGATAAGTTAAATTAGAGGGGATAAAAAGATATGATTCACAAATATAAAATGCATGGCAGCAATATGGTTGTTGATGTTAACAGCGGTTCTTTATTTGTTTTTGATGATATTTCATTTGATATATTGGATTATTATAATGAATATTCAAATGAAGATATTGTTAAAAAACTATCAAACAAATATGATAAAGAAGATATAGAAGAAGCTTTAAATGAAATTGATGAGCTAAAATCTAAAGAACTTCTCTATTCAGAAGATCCATACGAAAACTATGTACCTTCCTTTGAAACTGAACCTGTAATAAAAGCTCTATGCCTTCATATAAGCCATGACTGTAATTTAAGGTGCAAATATTGTTTTGCCTCTACCGGGAATTTTGGTGGGGACCGTACAATGATGAGTAAAGAAGTAGGCATATATGCCATTGATTTTTTACTTGAAAACTCTAAAAATAGAAAAAATCTTGAAGTTGATTTTTTTGGCGGTGAGCCAATGATTAATTTTGATGTTGTAAAAGAAATTGTGGCATATGGAAGGCAGAAGGAAAAAGAATATAACAAAAACTTCAGGTTTACCATAACAACCAATGGACTTACCCTTAATGAAGAGAATATGCAGTATATAAATGAAAATATGCACAATGTTGTTTTAAGTATTGATGGAAGAAAAGAAGTTAATGATAAAATGCGTGTAAGGGTAGATGGTACAGGTTGTTATGATGATATATTGCCAAATTACAAAAAAATTGCAAAGATGCGAAAACAGGATAATTACTATGTAAGAGGGACTTTTACCAGTGAAAATCTTGACTTTTCAGAGGATGTTTTGCACTTGGCAGATGAGGGATTTGAGCAAATTTCCATAGAGCCTGTAGTATCAAAAGATGGAGTAGGCTTTGAATTAAAAGAAGAACATTTGCCCAAAGCTTTTTTAGAATATGAAAAATTAGCCCTTGAATATGTAAAGAGAAGAAAGGATGGCAGGTGGTTTAACTTTTTTCACTTTATGATAGATTTGTCCCAGGGACCATGTATTATAAAAAGAATTACTGGCTGTGGAGCAGGGCATGAGTATTTAGCAATAACTCCTACAGGGGATATATACCCATGTCACCAGTTTGTGGGAAATGAAAAATTCAAAATGGGCAATGTAAAACAAGGGAAAGTTGTCAATAATAATATTCAGAGTTATTTTAAAAAATCCAATATATATACAAAAGATGAGTGTAAAAAATGTTGGGCAAAGTTTTATTGCAGTGGTGGATGTGCTGCTAATGCATATAATTTCAATAATGATATAAATGTTCCCTACAAGGTGGGTTGTGAGCTTGAAAAAAAGAGAGTTGAATGTGCTCTTTGGATAAAGGCTCAAGAAATGGCGGAATAAAAATAATTTAGATTTCTAAAGGAGGTTTTATGGGAGTTGTAACACTAGAAGATGTAAAGAAATGTGAAGAAGTAATAACTTTTCTTGAAATAGCGGACAAGCAGCTAAAAGGCTTAGGGTATACAGAGCACTCATACAGACATGTTGGACTTGTTGCCTCTGCTGCAGGTGATATACTAAAGACTTTGGGTTTTAATGAAAGAAAAGTAGAACTTGCAAAAATTGCAGGATATCTCCATGATATTGGAAATGCAGTAAATAGGATAGATCATGCTCATTCAGGTGCCATACTTGCTTATAATATTTTAACAAAAATGGGTATGGGCTGTTATGAAGCAGGGGAGATTATGCTTGCTATAGGCAATCATGACGAAAACACTGGTACAGCAGTAAGTCCTATATCAGCTGCTTTGATTTTAGCAGATAAGTCTGATGTTCACCGCACAAGGGTGAGGAATACGGATACTACAACATTTGATATTCATGACAGGGTAAATTATGCTGTAGAACACTCAAAAATTTATGTTGATTCTTATAAGATGCATGCAATATTAGAACTTGAGATAGATACAAAAATATGCCCTGTAATGGACTATTTTGAAATTTTTTTAGAAAGAATGACAATGAACAGAAGAGCAGCAAAGTATTTGGGATTGGAATTTAAGCTTATAATAAATGGTACTCATTTACTATAAAAACCTAAAATGCCACATAATTCCATAAGTATAACTTATTATATATATATTGACTTATATATTAGTATAGTTATATAATAACTTCATGTGGACAAATTTAAAAAGGGGGAATTTTACAGATGAAAGCAGGCGATAGAGTTAAAAGCGCCTTAATTGTTTTGATAATAGGTCTTTTAACGTATATAGCAATTATGGGAATTGATATTTCTGGAACTGATTTTGAGTTAAAAAATATCAGGGAAAATATCAGATTTGGTATTGATATCAGAGGTGGTGTACGTACTACCTTGGTTCCACCTGAAGGAGTAACTCCTACAGATGATCAGATGGACACTATAGTAAGAATTATTGAACTTAGGTTGGATAACAAGCAAATTTTGGATAGATCAGTTATTCCTGAAAAGAGTTCAGGAAGAGTTATCGTTGAAATTCCTTGGAAAAGAGGCGAAACAAAGTTTGATCCCCATGAGGCACTTGCAGAACTGGGAGATACAGCATTATTGACATTTCAGGAAGTTGATACTGATTCAGTTAATTCGGAAACAGGAGAATACCTTCCTACTGGAAGAATTATTATTCAAGGAGACGATGTGTTAGAGGCAAGACCTGCATTAGGGGAAAATGGAAAAATGGACGTTGCATTAAAATTAAGCAACGATGCAGGAAAAAAATTCCAAGAAGCAACTGAAAGACTTATAGGTCAACCAATAGCTATCTTTTTAGATGACCAGTTTATTTCAGCACCAGTGGTTCAGTCTGCTATTCCTGCAGGCAGTGACCCAAGGATAACACTAGGTGGTTTTAGAGAAGATACCGTTGAAGAAGCCAACAGATTAGCAGGACTCATTTCAGCAGGTGCCCTTCCATTTAGTCTAGAATCAGGAGAAGTAAGGCTTATAACTCCTGAGCTAGGAGCTGGTGCATTAGAAGTGAGTATAAAAGCAGGAATACTTGCACTAATTCTTATATGGCTATTTATGATTTTAGTTTATAGAATTCCAGGAGTGACATGTAGTATAGCACTTTTAGGTCAAATTGTTCTTTTACTTTTAGTTGTTGCAATTTCAAACATACCTTTGACCATTTCAGGTATCGGAGGTGTTATACTCACCATGGGTATGAGTGTTGATGCCAACGTAATAATTTTCGAAAGAATAAAGGAAGAATTAAAAACAGGGAAAACTATACAGGGTGCTATTGACGTTGGATTTAAAAGGGCTATTACAGCAGTAATAGACGGAAATATTACTACATTAATTGCTGCGATAATTTTATATATACTTGGGACAGGTTCTATTAAGTCCTTTGCATTTACACTAGGAGTAGGGGTTGTATTAAACTTTATTACAGCAGTGTTTGTAACTAGGATTTTACTTCGTACAGCTGCAAGTTTAGGACCTAAGAAATCCCACTGGTTATATGGAGTTAAAGGAGGGTCATCAAATGTTTGATTTTTATAGTAAAAGAAAAATATTTATTGCAATACCTATAGTGATAATTTTAATAGGAATCGTGTTCTTTTTTATAAATGATGGATTTGTTTTAGATATTCAGTTTCAAGGTGGCACACAGATGCAAATTGAAATGAATGATTCTGATTTTGATGTTAATAATCCTAATGAAGACCTTGTAAAGGCAGAAGAAGTTATAAAAAGTATTGTTGATAAAAGAGTAACAGTGAGGCACACTCATAGTATGGCAGGAACAGCTGAAGGCAACAAAAGAATGGACTATTTAGTTATTGGTGTTGCAACAGGGGAAGAGATGCTAAGCGATTCAGAACAAGGACAGATAGTTTCTGCATTAAGAGAAGAGTTTAAAATTAAAGATGATGCCCAAATAGATTCTGAAGCGGTTAATGCTTCAATAAGTAAAGATTTAAGAAGCAAAGGTCTTTTAGCTGTATTACTAACTTCAATAGCAATGCTTATTTATGTCTGGATAAGATTTAATATAATGTCAGGTTTGCTTGCTGGTTTAACAGCTATATTGGCACTTGCTCACGATATAACTATAATGATGGCGATATATGTTATTTTTGGAATACCTCTAAATGAAACATTTATTGCTGCTTTATTAACTATATTGGGATATTCTATAAATGATACAATAGTTATATATGACAGAATAAGAGAAAACAGTAAGCTATCCAGAAAAGATACTATAGAAGACCTTGTAAATAAGAGTATAAACCAGTCCTTGAAAAGAACAATTAATACATCAATAACTACATTGGTATCTGTTGTAATTGTTTATATATTTGCATCTATAAGTGGAATAACTTCACTAAAAGAATTTTCACTTCCTATTATAGTTGGGCTTATAGCTGGAACTTACTCTTCCATTTTCATAGCAAGTCCTCTATGGGCAGGCTGGAAAAGTTCTCAGCAGAAAAAGCAAATTTCACAAAAACCTTCAAAGGCTTAATTAAATATAAATACAATATACTTTTTAGATAAAAACAAGCTTGTCAAATAGACAGGCTTGTTTTTTAAAACTCAAATAAACTATACTGTCTATTGATTTTTACTCTGGATTGTGCTAATATTTAACTGATGCTTAGGTGGTATCATATTGAACCACACTAATGGGAATACTAAAAATCCAATGTTCTTTTATTACTGCTTTGAACCTATTTAGGACAGAGACAGGAAGGTTTATAAAAATCAAGTATTTTTATATTGGTTGATTATAGTCAATTCCTGTTGGGTTGACTTTTTTTAAATTCAAAGGATAAAAAAGCCGTTTTTAAATAGGATGGGTTTAGAAGGGTATAAAAGATAAGATATTTATGTTCCTAAATTATTTAAAAGAAGGTGCTATTTTATGAGTAAAAAATTTACAGTATCAAGTTTTAAAGAGTTTAAAGAAAAAGGTAAAAAAATAAGCATGCTTACAGCTTATGATTATCCTACTGCTAAAATTTTAGATGATGCAGGAGTGCATGCTATTCTTGTGGGAGATTCAGTTGGAACAGTTGTTTTAGGTTATGAAGATACAATTAAAGTTACAATGGAAGATATGATACATCATATAAAAGCTGTGGCAAGAGGTGTTAAAAGAGCATTTTTGGTGGGGGATTTACCCTTTTTGTCATATCATACAGGCATAATTGATAGTGTTAAAAACGCTGGAAGATTAGTGCAAGAAGGTGGTTGTAAAGCAGTAAAACTTGAAGGTGGAGAAGAAGTTGCAGAAAATGTAAAAGCTATTATAAATGCAGGTATACCTGTTATGGGGCATTTAGGATATACACCTCAGTCCATTAATATATTTGGAGGACATAAATCCCAGGGGAAAACTTTTGAAGTGGCAAAAAAAATATACCAAGATGCCTTAGTGTTGCAGGAAGCGGGAGTGTTTTCAATAGTTTTAGAATGTGTTCCGTATAAATTGGCTAGTTTTATTTCAAAAAAACTTGATATTCCTATAATAGGTATAGGTTCAGGTCCAGATTGTGATGGGCAGGTGCTGGTAGTACAAGATGCTTTAGGATTAGACGAAAACTTTAATCCTAGACATGCAAAAAAATACTTTAATTTAGGAAGTGTTTACAAAGAGGTTGCAGCTAAATATGTAGATGAGGTTGACAAGGGTATTTTTCCTACTTTTGAAAATTCATTTACCGTTGACGATGAGGTTATTAAAATGTTAGAGAATAATTAAAGGGGAAATAATTTTATGAGAATTGTTGAGAAAATAGCAGATTTAAAGACCATTATAAAAGCACAAAAAAGAGAAGAAAAGACAATAGGCTTTGTTCCGACCATGGGATATCTTCATGATGGACATTTATCCTTGGTAGAGACGTCGTTACGTCATAATGACTTTACAGTTATAAGCATATTTGTAAATCCAACTCAGTTTGGTCCTAATGAGGATTTTGACAGGTATCCAAGGGATATGGAAGGAGACCTTAAAAAAGCTGAGTCTGCCGGTGTTGACGTTGTATTTATTCCTGCAAAGGAGGAAATATATCCTGATGGATATATGACTTATGTAGATGTTGAAAAAATGACAGATACCCTTTGTGGAGAATCCAGACCAGGTCACTTTAGAGGGGTTACTACAATTGTTAACAAGCTGTTTAATATAGTTGAACCCGATAGAGCTTATTTTGGGCAAAAGGATGCACAGCAAGCACTGGTTATTAAGAAAATGGTACAAGATCTTAATTTAAATATAGAAATTGTTACTTGCCCTATTGTTCGGGAAGAGGATGGGCTTGCTATGAGTTCAAGAAATGCCTATTTAAGTGCTGAAGAGAGAAAGTCCGCCACTATTTTATATAAGTCCTTATTAGAAGCAAAAGAAATGATAGAAAAGGGAGAAAGAAATACAGAAAAAATAGTTGGATATATTAAAAATCAAATAGAGTCAAAGACCAATGCAAAAATTGACTATGTAAAAGCAGTTAAAGCTGATACACTTGAGGATATAAATATATTAGAAGGAGAAATTTTAATAGCCCTGGCTGCAAAATTTGGGCAAACAAGACTTATAGATAATATCATCTTGTCTTGTGATGATTAGGAGGTGTAAAAATTGTTTATTAATATTTTAAAATCAAAAATTCATAGAGCAGTTGTAACTGAAGCTGACCTTAATTATGTGGGAAGTATTACAATAGATGAAGATTTAATGGATGCTGCCGATATAATTGAAAATGAAAAAGTTCAGGTGGTAAATAATAATAATGGACATAGATTTGAGACATATGTAATACCTGGAAAAAGAGGTAGTAAAATGATATGTTTAAATGGTGCTGCTTCAAGGCTTGCACAACCTGGAGATGTAATAATTATAATTTCTTACGGACTTGTTGAAAGGGATAAGGCAAAGGACTATATTCCTAAGCTTGTTTTTTTAGATGATAAAAATAATATTGTTGAAATAAAAAAAAAGGAAAAACATGGGGAAAGAAGATAGAATTTTAATTCTATCTTCTTCTATCAATATAATCTAACAAAAGTCCCCCTATTACTGCCTGTGCAAGAATAGCAAAACTGTTTTTAGATATTTCAATACCTATAAATCTTAAGTAGTTGTCGTATGGGAATAATCTGTTATTAGAAATTAATATGATGGTACCTATTAAAAGGAGACCTAATGATATTTGAGTTCCATATTTAATAATTGCTTTCGAGTATTTGTTAATTTTATCAAATTCTTGTACTATTTTTTTTATATTTTTCTTTGTATACATCTTTGTAAGTTCCTTTCTTAATTTGGTTTTACATATTATTTTAGTTAAGCAAAAACAGGAATTTTAAATGGTTTTAATAAAATATATTAATTAAAAATTGTTTGTATATATGTTAACATAAAGCAAAGCGCGTATCAATGTAAAAACTTAGTTTAAAGAGGATGTGTTAATGATTTAACGAAATTTATGTAAACTTTATTAATCTAAAAAAATACATTTTTCTTTAAAATATGATATAATTTTATTATACAGCTATTTAGAATTGTAACGGTAAAGTGGCATATATAGATGACTAATTTTTGAATAAAATATAAAAAAGGTGATAATATGATAAAAAAAGAAGTTAGCCCATACGATTTAGTACCAAATATGAAAATAGCTGAAACTATATTGAATGATTATGGTTCTGTAGTTATAATGGAAAATACAGTATTAGATGAATATTTAATTAAAAAACTTCAAAATCAGAATCTTTCAAAAATTAAAGTTTTTGAAGAAAAGACCAATAAGTCTATAATTAAAACCAAAGAGTTTTTTCAACAAAATTACAATGAAGGTATTTATGAAGTAAAAGAAATTATATCAGAACTTATAATTGATAAAGATGTAAAAACAGAAAAGGTAAAAAAAGTTGTGGATTCTGTTATTAATATGGCAGATGAAAAAATGGATTTAATTAGGAGTATGAATCAAATAAGAAGTTCTGACGAATATCTATATACTCATAGTATGAATGTAGCAATGTTGTCAATGCTTATAGGTAAGTGGTTAAAGTATGAAGATAAAAAACTTCAAGCCCTTGTTCAGGCAGCACTGCTTCACGATATTGGAAAAATAAAAGTGCCCCTTGAAATACTTAATAAGCCAGGGAAATTGACAGATGCCGAGTATGAGGAAATGAAAAAACACTCAGAATATGGTTATAGGATGCTTGAGGAAAAAGGAAATATTAGTATGGATATTTGTCTTGCTGTTTTGATGCACCATGAGAGGGAAGATGGAAGTGGTTATCCTATAGGGGCAAAATCCAATCGTATTCATGATTTTGCAAAAATAATTGCTGTTGCTGATATTTATGATGCTATGACATCCGAGAGAGTTTATAAAGAAAGAGAAAGTCCTTTTGAAGTGTTTGAACTAATGGAGGAAAAAACCATAGGACAATTAAGTGTAGAAGTTGTATTAACCTTTTTAAATAATATAGCTTCCTATTATATAGGGGATTTAGTCATGTTAGATAATGGAGAAGTTGGTGAAATTGTGCATATTAATCCTAGACAGGTATCAAAGCCAATTATAAAAGTTAAGGAAAAGTATTTAGATTTGACGGTTGAAAAAAATATAAAAATAAAGCATTTAATATAAGCTTTATTTTAAGGAGTGACAAATATGTTAATTCGACAAGAATATGAGTTAACAGAGGAAAAAATACTTTCACCTTATGCCTCTTATAGCTCTCAATCTAAAGGGAGGATGTTTTCAGAGCCCCAATGTGAAGTGAGAACTTGTTTTCAAAGGGATAAGGATAGGATTATATATTCTAAAGCATTTAGAAGGCTAAAACACAAAACACAGGTTTTTATTTCCCCAGAAGGGGATCATTATAGAACAAGACTTACCCATACATTGGAAGTTTCACAAATTGCCAGGACTATAGCAAGAAGTCTTAAATTAAACGAGGATCTGACAGAGGCAATTGCATTAGGCCATGATTTAGGACATACACCATTTGGGCATGCAGGAGAGAAGGTTTTAAATGATATTTGTCCCTTTGGTTTTAAGCACAATGAACAAAGTCTTAGGGTGGTAGATGTTTTAGAAGGAGAGAATGGCTTAAATCTCACATGGGAAGTAAGAGATGGTATAAAAAATCATACTGGCAATACCATACCGGAAACTTTAGAGGGGCAGATAATAAGATTGGCTGACAGGATTGCCTATATTAATCACGATATAGATGATGCAATTAGAGGAGGAATAATTAGTGAGGACTCTCTTCCTAAAGAGTGCGTAAAGGTATTAGGGAAGACTTCCAGTAAAAGAATAAACAATATGATTATAAATATAATTAAAGAGAGTAAAAATTCAAATATTATAAAAATGGATAGAGAATTTCAAGAAGCAACAAATCAAATGAGAGAGTTTATGTTTAAAAATGTTTATATAGGTTCAAAGGCCAAAAAAGAAGAAGATAAAGCGAAGAATATAATAAAGGAGCTTTATAGCTACTTAAAAAACAAGCCTGAATATTTGCCAAAAGAAGTTGAAAGAAAACTTGAAAGTTTTTCTATTGAAAGGGTGGTGTGTGACTATATAGCAGGAATGACAGACAGGTATGCTGTGAAAAAATTTCATGAAATTTTTATACCAGAGTCATGGCATTAATAAAAATGTGACAAAGGATTTTCCAAATGTATAAATTGGCAAGAAATGTGAAAGAATATTTTTGTGATTTTTTTCTGATTTTATACACAAAAAAATATTTGTTTTATTTTAGAAGGAAATTTGATTTTTATGTAGAACTATATTTAAGTTATAAATTCCATAAGGTGATAAAACAAATTAGATGATTTTGGCGAATAAAAGAAGGATTATTAAAAATCATGTCGAACAATTACTTAATGTTGCTAATAATATTGATTGAAAATTGATAAAAGATTGATAAAAGATTGATAAAAAACTGATAAAAAAGGAGTTGTGTTTTAAGGAAATAATAAAATGGAGAGATTTTATCCAGATGAACTGATTGAAGAAATAAGAATCAGGAATGATATTATAAGTGTTGTTGGTGAATATATCCAACTAAAAAGAAAGGGAAAGGGGTATTTTGGACTTTGTCCCTTTCACAATGAAAAAACTCCATCATTTTACGTTGACCCTGTAAAACAGCTTTACTACTGTTTTGGATGTGGCAATGGGGGGAGTGTTATTCAATTTGTAATGGGAGTTGAAAATCTTGATTATGTTGAAACAATAAAACTTTTAGCAGATAAAGCAGGGGTATTACTTCCAGAAGGTAAAGATGATGAGTATAAAGAAGTAGCAAGAAAGAAAAAAGAGATTATAAAAATTAATGTAGAGGCAGCAAGGTTTTTTTATGAACAAATTGAAGATGAAAAAAACAATAACGCAAAGGAATACTTAGCATCAAGAGGAATAAAAAGAAATACAGTAAGGAAATTTGGAATAGGATATTCTTTAAAGGAATGGGATGCATTATATAAACATTTAAAAGCCAAAGGTTATGATGATGATATTCTCTTAGAAAGCGGGTTGGTTTTAGAGAATAAAAAGGGTGGCTATTATGATAGGTTTAGGGGGAGAATTATATTTCCTATTTTCGATTTAAGAGGGAATGTGTTAGGTTTTGGTGGAAGAGTTTTAGATAATTCAGAGCCTAAATATATGAACTCTCCAGAAACAATAGTTTATAATAAGAGAAAGCATTTATATGGACTTAATTTTGCTAAAGATTCATCCCATAAAAGAATAATAGTAGTTGAAGGCTATATGGACGTAATATCTCTTTTCCAGTTTGGTATAATAAATACTGTTGCATCCCTTGGCACTGCATTAACTCAAAGTCAGGGAAGATTACTTAAAAAATATACAGAAGAAATAATTATTTCATTTGATGCGGACACAGCAGGAAAAGCAGCTACCATAAGAGGACTTGATATGCTAGATGATATTGGATGCAATGTGAAGGTATTGGAGATGCCAGATGGAAAAGATCCTGACGAATTTGTTAAAAAAAATGGAGCAGATGCTTTTAATAATTTAATAAAAAAATCACTTTCACTGGTGGAATATAAAATAAAAGATTTAAAAAGTGGAATTAATACAAATACTACAGAGGGGAAAATTATTTTTTTAAATAAAACTGCAGATATACTTTCTAAAATGGAGAATGATATAGAAAGAGAAATGTATATAAAAAAAATAGCAAAGGAATATGAGATTAGTCAGGAATCAATATATGCAGAAGTTTTAAAAAGAATAAAACCAAAAAAGGGTTTTAAGGCAGTTGTCACTAACATAGATAGCAAAACCATATTAAAAAGAGACAAAAGCAAAGATAAATATCATAGAGCTGTAAATTATGAAAGGATTTTGCTGTCACTTATTAGCATTGACAATTCTTTGTATAATTTAGTTAAAGATAAGCTTTCATTAGAAAGTTTTGAAGATGAAGATAATAAGAAAATTGCAAAGGCTGTCTTTGAAAGGCTTGACAACAAAAAAGGATTGGTGCCGGCAGAACTTATAAATTTGGCTGATAATAAAAATTCAAATATATTTACAAGGTTATTACAGGAGGAATGCAATTTTGAGGATAATAAAAAGGCAATATTGGATATAATTAAAAAAATGGAATTATTTAAATTGGAAAAAAGAGAAAGAGAAATTTTGAATGCAATATCTAATTCAAAGAATAAAACAGCTGAAGAAATGAAAAGCATGAAGCTGGAATTACAACAAATATTATACAAAAAGAAGAGTATATAGAGGTACATTTTAATGAACGGAGGGGCAGTAAGTGAAACCCAATAATGATGTTAAAAAAACAGTTTTGTTTGAGTTGATTGAAAAAGGCAAGCAAAAAGGAATGTTAACTTACAAGGAAATAATGGATGCTTTTGAGGAAACAGAATTGGGGTCGGAGCAAATAGAAAAGATTTATGAGACATTAGAAAACTTAGGCATAGATGTTGTGGGTGATATTGAAGAAGAACTTGAAGACATTCAATTAACAGAAGAGGAACTTGAAATTACTGTGCCAGAAGGCGTAAGTATAGATGACCCTGTTAGAATGTATTTAAAGGAAATAGGGAAAGTGCCTCTTTTGAGTGCTGAGGAAGAAATTGAGCTGGCAAAAAGAATGGAAGAAGGAGATGCTGAAGCAAAAAGAAAGCTTGCTGAAGCAAATTTAAGGCTTGTTGTAAGTATTGCTAAAAGATATGTAGGAAGAGGTATGCTATTTTTGGACTTGATACAGGAAGGAAATTTAGGACTTATAAAAGCCGTTGAGAAATTTGACTATAGAAAGGGATATAAGTTTAGCACATATGCAACATGGTGGATAAGACAGGCAATTACAAGAGCTATTGCAGACCAGGCAAGGACTATAAGAATACCTGTCCATATGGTGGAAACAATAAACAAGCTTATAAGAGTATCAAGACAGCTTTTGCAGGAATTAGGCAAAGAACCACAGCCAGAAGAAATTGCAAAAGAAATGAATTTACCTGTGGAAAAAGTTCGAGACATTATGAAAATTTCACAGGAACCTGTGTCTTTAGAAACTCCTATAGGGGAAGAAGAAGATAGTCATTTAGGAGATTTTATTCCTGATGATGATGTTCCTGCGCCAGCAGATGCGGCAGCATTTACATTGTTAAAAGAACAGCTTATAGATGTTTTAGATACCTTGACACCAAGAGAGGAAAAAGTTTTAAGATTAAGATTTGGTCTTGATGATGGAAGAGCAAGAACTCTTGAAGAGGTTGGTAAAGTATTTAATGTAACCAGAGAACGAATTCGTCAAATAGAAGCTAAAGCATTGAGAAAATTAAGGCATCCAAGCAGAAGTAAAAAATTAAAAGATTATTTAGATTAAAACTCGGTTAAAATCGAGTTTTTTATCTATTTAGTTTATGAAAATTCTTTTTTTAATAAAAGACAAACAGACAAATAGAAGGTTTATTATAAAACCAACTATTTGTCTGTTTGTCTAATACTGTTCATAATGGATAAAAAGCATCCCGTACGTTTAGCATGTAGGCTAAACTACGGGATCTAGGGGAGTATAATAAATATACTAGCTGTATAATAAGACAAATAAAAGTAAAAATCAATATGTTTTAGAGTAAAAGTTCAAACTAATGTTTAACATGTTTAAACATTGGCTTAAGAAATTATAACATGTTGGACAAAAAACACCGTTTATTGTAAATAAATTAATTAATTTAGGCAAAATGTATAAGTGTGGATTACAAATCAGGAAACATGTTTAACAATGTCTAAAAATGCATCTTATAACATCTAATAAAAATATATTTTATAATATCTAAAATGAATATTTTATGAAACTATTGCAAAACTAAGGATATAATAAAAATATAGAGCAGGAGATGATAACTAATGGATGAAATGAATAGAAATGCGGTGGAGTTTACTACCTATGATAGATTGCTAAGAGCCTGGGAGAATTCTATGGAGATGGTAAGGGATTATGAAATGTATTCAAAGAGAATAGAAGATGAAAAAGTTAAAGGGGTTTTTAAAAAATTTGCAGAGCAAGAGGGGAAGCATGCAACAGAACTTAGAGAATTACTTCTAGAATACAGGAATAAAACTCCCGAAACTACCAACTAAAAAAATTAAAAAAATATAGCATTGGCATGAAAAATGAAGTATATTTATAAAAAATGATGAAATAGCAAGATAATTTTTAATAATGCGCTTAAAATTATTCTTGACCTGTTATGAGTAGGCATGTATAATATTACTTGTGCCTCATGTGAGGCATTAAAAGTACAGCGTTCCTCAATAGCTCAGTCGGTAGAGCATGCGGCTGTTAACCGCAGGGTCGTTGGTTCGAGTCCAACTTGAGGAGCCATGAGGGCTTTTAGCTCAGCTGGCTAGAGCAACCGGCTCATAACCGGTAGGTCCGGGGTTCGAGTCCCTGAAGGCCCACCAACGAGAAATAAGAAGTCTGTTTAAGTGGACTTCTTATTTTTTCTTTTTTCTAAAAACATTTCAAAAGTATCACTGTTTTCCCCTTCTTTTGATACAATAGATGAAGGTACATTAAAATTTACTGATCCAAAACCCTTTACAACAGGATTATTATATATTATCAATGATTCTACGGGACTTTCAGTATCTTTTACATTTAGAACTCTAAAATTTTGAATCATTAAAATTTCTCCTTTTTTATTGTTTGTTTTCTGTAGTTATTTTAGTGTATACTATTTATTATGCTGTTATTCTAAAAAAATCATATAAAAAGTGGAAGGAGAAAATCAAAAATGAAATTGCCAGGCCGCCTGAAGTTAATTGCACATATGGTGCCTGAATGTAATATTGTTTGTGATGTTGGGACAGACCATGCATATATACCGATTTATTTAGTAAATAATAAAAAATGCAAAAAAGCAATTGCGTCTGATATTAGACCAGGTCCTATAAATATTGCAAAAAAAAATATAGAAGAATATGGTCTTTTAGATAGTATTGAAACAAGAATTGGAAATGGTCTTGATACTATAAAAGAAAATGAGGAAGATGTAATAATTATTGCAGGTATGGGAGGCATAATTATAAAAGATATTTTAGAAAGAGGCATAGATAAAGCCAAAAAAGCCAATGCATTAATACTTCAACCTATGTATGCTATTGAAGTGGTTCATGAGTGGCTATGTAGTAATGGTTTTGAAGTTTATGATGAAAAGCTGGCTAGAGAAGAGAAAAAAATATATGATGTTATTGCCGCAAAGTGGACGGGGAAAATTCAAAAAAAAGATATTTTGTATCATCATATTGGAGAAAAGTTATTTGAAAAAAAAGACCCCTTACTAAAGTTACATATTCAAAATAAAATTAGACAGCTTGACAAAATTATAAATGAAATGGAAAATATGAAGAAAAGAGACTTAGAAAAGAGAAAAGAGTATATTAATCTTAAAGAAAAGTATGAAAAAGCTCTTACAACAATATGAAGGGAGTTGAATTTTAAATGTGTGTTAGACTTTTAGAAATTATAAAATACTTAGAACAAATTGCTCCTAAAAGCCTTGCGGAGGATTATGACAATGTAGGACTTATTATAGGTAGAAAGAAAAAGGATATAAAACGTGTAATGGTTTGTCTGGATGTTACTTTAAAGGTTGTTAATGAGGCTGTAGAAAAAGATGTAGACTTAATTATATCCCATCATCCAATTATATTTAAAGGGCTAAAAAGGATAATTGAGGATGATGTAAAGGGCAGAATTATATATAAACTAATAAAGAATGATATTGCCGTTTACAGTGCCCATACAAATTTAGATGTAGCTGACGGGGGAGTAAATGAGCATCTTGCCAAAATTCTAGGTCTTAGTGATTTGCAGAATCTTAAAAAACATAGAGTGTCAAAACTTTATAAGGTTGTGGTTTTTGTACCGGAGGAAAGCATAGATAAGGTAAGAAATGCAATGAGTAGGGCTGGAGCAGGCTGGATAGGCAATTATAGTGACTGTTCATTTATGACAAGGGGAACAGGGACATTTAGGCCCTTAGAAGGAACTAATCCATACATAGGTTCTAAGGGAAAACTTGAGTATGTGGATGAAATAAAACTTGAAACTATAGTACCCCAGGAAAAACTTCATAGGGTAATAGATGAAATGATTAAATCCCATCCTTATGAAGAAGTGGCATATGATATATACCCTCTTAATATGGATGGAAAAGAATATGGATTAGGAAAAGTAGGTGTTCTTAAAAATCCAGAAACTTTAGATAATTTTATATCCATTGTAAAGGAAAAGCTTAATGCAAAAAGTGTACGTGTAATAGGAAGTATAGATAAAAAAATAGAAAAAGTAGCAGTATTTTGTGGCAGTTTTGATGAAAGTTGTAATAGAGATGTTATATCAAAAGCCGATATTTTAGTAACTGGAGATGTTAAATATCATAATGCTGTGGATATGGCTGAAATGGGCATGTGTGTTATTGATGCAGGTCATTTTAATACAGAAAGAATTATTGTTCCTAAATTGGTTAATATATTAAGTGAACAGTTTAAAAATTTAAGTGTTTTTAGTAACAGTGTGGAAGAAGAGCCATTTATAACTTATTGACATTGATTCAATAAAAAGATACAATAAAGAGTACTGATAAAAAAACTGTTTATTATTTGAGTAAGTCAGATAGTCGCATGTACAGTGCCGAAAGGCCGTACATGAGGAAAGTCCGGGCTCCATAGGGCAGGATGCCGGGTAACTCCCGGTGAAGGCGACTTCAAGGAAAGTGCAACAGAGAGATACCGCCTTATTGGAGTGAGAGGCTAGAAGTTAGATGTAGGATATGAGAGGTTTCCAACTTCTAATTTCTCACCTTTCACTTCCAGTAGGGTAAGGGTGGAAAGGTGAGGTAAGAGCTCACCAGCGGCATGGCGACTTGCCGGCTATGTAAACCCCATCTGGAGCAACACCGTATAGAGAGACATATGGTTGCCCGCCAGTCTCGGGCAGGTGGCTTGAGCTTTACAGAAATGTAAAGCCTAGATAGATGACTATCGAATACAGAACCCGGCTTATAGACTTACTCACTAAAAAAGATATAGAAAACACCCGATTATTTCGGGTGTTTTTGTTTTGGATTTTAAATTGTAATCATATCCAAATATTTAGGCATCCTCTTTAATACTAAATATTCGGTGAGTACATTATAATCTCTTTCAATGAAAATAACGCAATTTTAGGATATATGTTTAACAACTATTCCTCAAACTTATTGACAGCACTTTTTCCAGAAGATATAAGTGGTTATATGTATGAGGCTAAATCCATGCTAATAGCCTTAATACTGTCAAATATATTGTTATTTATACCCTGGAGGACAATCATAAATAAAATTGATAAATTAAGTGTAGTTAAGATTGTAAACAGTTAAACTAAAGAGTAAGGGGAATTTTTAAGTGAGTATAAAAGAATGCATAAAATTGGCGGCATATAATATCATTAGAAAAAAACTGTATCTTTTCAAATAGCAATATCCTTTAGAAAATATGTGAAAATAAAAGGGGCTGTGGCACAAAGTAGTTAAAAAACTATTTGCCACAGCCCTTAGGTGTTATTTTATTATTTACTTTTTCACTATATTGCCGTAAATATCATATTCTACTGGGAATTCAGATATAATTTCTAATACATATCTTTGCATTAACATATAGTCATTAGAATTTATCCTGCCGTCTCCATTAACGTCTGCTATAGGAATTTTAAGATTATCAATATCTTCATAGGGGAGCTTAGGTATAATTTCTAAAATGTATCTTTGCATTAAAGTTAAATCTAATGTATTAATTATGCCATCAAGATTTACATCCCCTAGATCATGCCAGATTAAATCAGGGTCAGGCTCAGGTGAAGAAGTTGGCTCAGGTGGGGTAAAGTCTCCGTAGTATTTTATTACAGCTGCAGTAGCGCCAACAAAGGCAGCATTGTAGTCAATTGCTACTTCTGTATGTTGAAAGAGGTTTACATCGTCAACAAAATTCCCCTGTGCGTCAGGTCCACCCACCAATGCCCCTACAAGAAGGTGTTTTGCAGGGTTTGCGTTTTCTCCTCCGGCGTAGGTATAACCATTTGCAGCCCTGTGGTGAGGGCATGTAGGATAGCCAGTGCCAAAACCTATAAGGTAGGACATGTTGTTTTTATTATCCCCTAGTGCATAATCTATTTGAGATTTGGCAAATTCTTTTAATGCTGGATTTTCTGTCTGTTCATAGTACAGCATAGCAATCATAGCTTCAGCAGATGCATATCTTAATGCACCCCAAACATCTAAATATTTAAGTCCGTCTGGAGTTGTTGTAATTGAATTCATCCAATAATCCAAATTATAGTCCATGGCATCTGTATATTTTTGTTCTCCTGTCAATTCTGCCAATTTACAAAATACTGCCATGTACATGTCATCCCAGCACATTGTCCATTTGTTTTTAAAAGGGGATTCTCCTAAATAGGTATTATGGGAAAGATAGCTGTCTATTTCTGTAAGATATGAACTGTCTTTTTCTATAACATACAGCCAGGCAGCAGCCCATGCTAAATCATCCCAAAATGAGTGGGAAGCGTAAAAAGCACTTAGTTCATATTTTCCTGGATTGCTTTTACCCATTTCATATAATTCCTTTGCAACTTTCAAACATTCATTTGCATACTTTGAATCAATATCTTTATAGTTTAAATACATTTTTGATAAGGCAGCAGATGTAAGTCCTAAAACATCTGAACCGGGATTGGATTTATTTACAACAAAAGGAACAGGTCTAGGACCAGGTTGTTCTTCTGGTGCACCCCAGTATGTATGGTCTAAATCTCCATCACCTACTTGATGATAGAAAACTCCAGGTTCAGGATAGCATTTTAAAAGATAGTCAGTGAAATACTTTAATGTGGAAAGTAGTTTTTCAGTGTTTCCTGTAGAATCAAACACATCTTTGTACTCGTACAATGCCCATCCTAAAATAGATGCGGTGTATGCCTGGGGCAAACCAAATTTAACATGATCCCCTGCATCGTGAAAGCCTCCTGTAAGGTCTAGTCCTTTTTCACTTCCGTCAGTGGTGTGACAAGGTCCTCTCCAATCAAAAAAGTTGTCATCCCCAGCTTCAGGTCCGCACTTATTTGCATCATAAAAGTAAATGGAATACTTTAGTGCAGTAGAATAATCAAAACTTTCTTTGGCAGAAACATGAAAGGCTGCAGATAGCAATGTGAATAACATTGTAAAAACAGTAAGTTTTACACAAAAACTTTTCATATAAATTCCTCCCTATATAAACATAAAAAATTTATAATTTTAAAAGTGGAGTATTTAAAATAGATTGGCGTTTTCTAATACGTAAATAGTGAAAAACAAAGTGTATTGTACTACTAAATCTACTTATAATTATACTAAATTATAATGAAAACTTCAAATGTATAAAAAAATGTATAAAAAGAAAAGGGACTTTTATTTAGTCCCTTCAGATTTTCTAACCAATCTTGTTTTAACTTTTGCAGCCTTACCAACTCTGTCACGCAGATAAAATAGTTTTGCTCTTCTAACTTTTCCTTTTCTCACAATTTCAACACGTTCAACTCTCGGAGAATGTACAGGAAACACTCTTTCAACACCTACGCCATATGTTATTCTTCTAACGGTAAAAGTTTCTTTTATCCCGGAACCTCTTCTTCCTATTATAGTTCCTTCAAAAATCTGTATTCTTTCTCTATTTCCTTCTTTAATTTTAACATGTACTTTTACGTAGTCACCAACTTCAAAATTAGTTAAGTCAGTTTTTAATTGTTCCTGTTCAATTGCTCTAATTATATCCATATTCTTATCCTCCTTCCCTCATAGACGTTCTTGTATTCTATAACAGCGGACCGTCCGTATTCCACACAGTGAACTATTATACCATAGGTTTATTTTATTGTAAACATATTTTTCAAGAATTCTTTTTAATTAAGCACTTAAGAGAGAAATATGGCAAGACAAAATTTAATACACTTTTAATAATGAAAAAAGAGTGATATAATAATATAAATAAGGGAGTATAAAAATAAATCAAATTACTGTAAGGACTAAAAAAGATATGGAGTATAATAATAATAAAGATTCTTTAAATCTTGATAAAATACAAAAACAAAAATTGGAAGAAAAATATGGAATTGATTTAAGATTAGCAAAGCCAAACTATTTGAAAGAATTTGTAAATTGGTGTGTTGTAATAGTTATGGCTGTCATTATAGCACTTATTTTAAGGAATTTTGCCTTTGAATGGGTAGTTGTAAGTGGGCAGTCAATGGAGAATTCTCTTTATGATAGTCAAGTTTTATTTGTCAATAAACTAGGATATATATATTCAGAACCTAAAAGAGGCGATATAGTAATAATGCAATATAAAAAAGGGGACTGGAGTTACTTGCCATACAGTGATTATTTTCCTTTTTTGACTCTTTTATTTCCACCTAAAAATGAAGAGAATTATGTTAAAAGGGTGATAGGCCTGCCAGGGGAACATGTTGATATAAGAGGTGGGCATGTCTATATTAATGGTATTTTGCTAAATGAACCATATGCAAAGGGGTTTACAAATCAAAAGAGTGTCCAGTTTCCACAGGTAGTTCCACCAGACACATTTTTGCTTTTAGGTGATAACAGAGAAAATAGTGAGGATAGCAGACAATTAGGATTTATAGAATTGGAAAGAATAAAGGGAAAGGTAATGTTTAGACTTTATCCTATAAGTGAGTTTGGAGGAGTTTATGATAATTTAGAGTAAATTTTTTTTGGAGGATGAAAACATTGAATATACAGTGGTTTCCGGGGCATATGAACAAAACCAGAAGATTGCTTGCGGAGAATTTAAAAATGGTAGATGTGGTTATTGAACTTTTAGATGCTAGAATACCTGTAAGCAGCAAAAACCCTGAAATTGATAATATAGTTAAGAATAAACCTAAAATAATAGTGTTGAACAAATGTGATCTTGCTGATAAAGAAATTTCTGATAATTGGAAAAAGTGGTATAACTCAAAGGGTTATACCAGTATTTTTGTTAATTCTATTAATGGTACAGGGATAAAACAGCTTAAAAACAAAATGAGAGATGTGATGAAAGAAAGAATAGAAAAAGACAGGCAACGAGGCAGGATATTCAGACCTGTAAAAGCTATGATTGTAGGAATTCCCAATGTGGGAAAATCATCTTTGATAAATAAAATTGCAGGCAGGGGAAGTGCTGTAACAGGGGACAAGCCTGGTGTAACCCGAGGGAAGCAGTGGATAAATGTAAATGATGAAATTCAGCTATTGGACACCCCAGGTATTCTCTGGCCTAAATTTGAAGATAAAAAGGTTGGTATAAATCTTGCCATAACAGGTGCAATAAAAGATGAGATACTAGATATTGTTGAGATGGCTTCAGCCTTATTTGAGATATTATCTGAAAATTACCCTGAGCATATTATCAAAAGATATAAATTAGATACAATTGAAAATAAGACTGGATTTGAAATTTTAAAAGAAGCAGGTGAAAAAAGAGGCTGTATTGCATCTGGGGGAGAAATTGATATGATGAGGATATCTGCTATAGTGCTAGATGAATTCAGAAGTGGTAAAATAGGGAGGATTTCCTTAGAACAACCAGAAGAAGATTAGGTTTTATAATTTTTACAACTAGAAAGTACTACAATTATTTACAAATGAGGTGTGAAATGAAATATACAATAAAGGCAATTGAAGAATCAATAAAAGATTTAAGTTGTGATGAAGCGTTAGAAAAGCTGTATTCATTAAAAGAAGAGTGTGGGGATAAAGTTTTAAAACTAATAGAAAAAT
>FZPS01000007.1_pt91 | contig 35641 bp, 34 predicted proteins | sample 1817821 | NCBI WGS metagenome assembly FZPS01 (sample SAMEA104158645, study PRJEB21678) | metagenome | place: Germany | collected 2015-04-21
AATAATACTGGATGATACCTTGCGGGTAAACAATATTTCCTGATGGGTTGGCGCCAGTGATCTATGGCAATGATTATGGAGGGGATGCAGGTAAGAAATGGCTGTTGAATTAAATACGGCACGGGAAATAGTCATTCTGGTGGACTACCAGGTCGATATTATCGGTTTCGAATACCCTTTCCATTTCTTCCGTAAAACTCATTTCAATGCGGAAGGACTTAATGAAATTTTCCATAAACGATAAAATTAACCTTGTGTAAAATGATAAAATAAAATAAACTACATGCTAAAAATATACTTTAAAAGGAGTGACCACAATGTCATCTCCACCCGAATACACCAGGCCTTTTTTTTGGGATGTGGACTTTCACGCTCTGGATACCGAAGCAGATCAGTATTTTATCGTTGAAAGGCTTTTGGAGCACAGTGATGACAGGAGTTTTTTTTGGATGCTGAATCATTATAACAGCCAACTCCTTTTGAAAATAGTCAAAAACAGCCGATCTCTTTCCCGCAAAACAGGCCTTTTTTGGAAGTCTTATTTCGGCCTGAAAGAAGGTGATTTGAAATGTTTGCGGCAGCCCTCCCACAGGGTAGGCTCGAAGTCCTGGAACGTCTAGTGCAGCTAAAGGGTTTACAAAATTTTTACCTGGCCGGCGGTACCGCCGTGGCGCTCCATCTTGGCCACCGTATTTCTGAAGACTTCGATTTTTTTACACCGCAAGACTTTGATGCACTTTTGCTGCGGAATGAATTGTATAAAACAGGGGAGTTCATTGTTACCGGTATAGAAAATCATACTCTGCATGGCATTTTTAATGGAGTAAAGGTAAGCTTTCTCTATTACGCGCCACTTCTTGTTTCTCCACCAATCAACTACCATGGCTGCCTTATCGCAGATTTGCCGGATCTGGCGCCAATCAAACTTGACACAGTGGGGAGCCGGGGAAGTAAAAAAGATTTTATTGATCTTTTTTTTATCAGCAAGTCGATACCACTTAAGGATATCTTCGAGCTTTACGAAAAAAAGTACGCTCAGTGGCAAATTAATATTAAGCACTTAATTTTGAGCCTAACCTATTTTGAAGACGCTGAGAAAGCAAGAGACAAGATAATTATGCTCAAAAAAAGTGCAACCTGGGATGAAATAAAGAAATTTTTTGAATTACAGGCCAAAGCCTTATTGGATGAGAAGAAGGCAGAAGCAAGGTGTAAATAATGTGAGGGGCCGTTATACTTAATTATTTCCTTTTCTGTGCCGTTGATGGATGCTGCTATATGATGGCAAGGTAAAATTAAGGAAATTACATACTAAGAGTACCTGGGCGATTTTCTGCATCGCCGGACTGTGGAGCGCTTAATTAAACTTATTATGGATGTAGCAGTATTTTTACCAGCTGTCACCGGAAATTTTCCTGTGTTCGGGAGGAAGGGCGCAATTCCTTAGAGAACCCCAATACACTGAATGAAAAAACAGGTGTAAGCGCCCGTTGAACTATTTTAGGAGCACTTAAGCAATGTTACAAAGAGCAAGAGCTATTCTAAAGGAACATTTTGGTTACTCCTCCTTTAAAAAAGGTCAGGAGCAGATTATCGAAAGCATCCTGCAGGGCAGGGACACTTTGGGGATCATGCCCACAGGGGGCGGCAAGTCTGTCTGTTACCAGCTGCCGGCGCTGCTTTTTCAGGGACTGACCCTGGTGATTTCCCCCCTTATATCCCTGATGAAGGACCAGGTGGATGCCCTGGACAGCCTGGGGATACCCGGTACCTTCATCAACAGCAGTTTGAGCTTTGCTGAGGTGGAAGGGCGGATCAACCAGGCTGCCCGGGGACAGTATAAACTGCTCTACGTGGCGCCCGAAAGGCTGGAATCAGCCCGGTTTGTTAACTGTATCCGCGCTTTGCCGGTTTCCCTGCTGGCAGTGGATGAAGCTCACTGTGTCTCCCAGTGGGGCCATGACTTCCGGCCCAGTTACCGCTCCATCGCGCCGTTTATTAAGGAACTGCCGCACCGGCCGGTGGTGGCGGCCTTTACAGCGACGGCCACTCCTGAGGTGCGCCGGGATATTATCAATATGCTCGGTTTAATGAACCCCAAAAGTGTTGTAACGGGGTTTGACCGGGAAAACCTGACTTTTTCCGTGCTGCGGGGTGAAAACAAAAGAGAATTTTTACTTTCCTTTCTGGCTAAAAGGAAGGACCAGGCCGGGATCATTTACGCGGCAACCCGCAAAGAAGTGGATCATATTTATGAGTTTTTGTGTAAAAAGGGTTTTGCGGCGGGCAGGTACCATGCCGGGCTCAGTGACAGGGAGCGGGCTGCCGGTCAGGACCAGTTTCTTTACGATGATATCCGGATCATGGTGGCCACAAACGCCTTCGGCATGGGTATCGATAAATCCAACGTGCGTTATGTAATCCATTACAATCTCCCTAAGAATATGGAAGCTTACTATCAGGAAGCCGGCCGCGCCGGGCGGGATGACGGGCCCGGGGAGTGCATCCTGCTTTTTGGCGCCCAGGATATCCAGATTCAAAAATTTCTAATCGAGCAAACGCTGGTTTCACCGGAAAGAAAAATAAATGAGCATAAAAAGCTGCGGGTGATGGTGGACTATTGCCATACCCCCCATTGCCTGCGCAAATTTATTTTGGAGTATTTTGGGGAAGATAATGTTCCGGAAGAATGCGGCAATTGCGGCAACTGCAACGATAATAGAAAACTGGAAGACAAAACGGTGGATGCCCAGATGATTTTTTCCTGTATCCTGCGCATGCGCCAGCAGTTCGGCATCTCCCTGGTGGCGGAGGTGTTAAAGGGTTCCCAGAATAAAAGGGTGTTGCGATACGGTTTCGCCAACCTGTCCACTTACGGCCTGATGAAAGATCAAACCATCAAACAAATCAGTGACCTGATCAACATCCTGATTGCAGAAGGCTACATTCAGTTGACAGAAGGTCAATTTCCAGTGGCCAGGTTGACTCCCCGCGCTTATTTAGTTCTGAAAGGGCAGGAGCAGGTCTATCTCAAGACGCGGGCAGAAGAGACGGTTGCCGTATACGACGATTTCCTTTTTGAACAACTGCGCGAAATGCGCAAGGAAATTGCGCAAGAAAAAGGTCTACCGCCTTACATAGTTTTTGCAGATAGTACCCTGCGGGAAATGGCGGACAAGCTTCCCCTCGACCGGGAAGCTATGCTTGCTGTGAAGGGTGTGGGCCAGAGAAAATTCGAACTGTATGGCGAACCGTTTTTGGAATTTATTCAAATATACGCGGCTACCCACGGGATGGAGCAGGAACCGGAGCCCCCGGCAGGGAAAAAGTCCCGTAAAAATAAAACTCCAAGCCATTTGATTACCCTGAAGCAGTATCAGGCAGGCGCCTCCCTGGAGGATATTGCCAGAGAGAGGAATTTGAGCCTGCTGACGGTTCAGGATCACCTTGTCCGGTGTAGTACGGAGGGATATGCTATTGATTGGAACGCTTTTATCCCACCTGAGTATGAATCACTAATAGTGCAGGCAATCGAGAAAACCGGTGCCCAAAAATTAAAACCCATTAAGGAAGCATTGCCGCCGGAAGTGGATTACTTTGCCATCAGGGCTGTGCTTTGCAAAATGAGCCAGACCGGTTAACCAAGGCATTGGTTTTTCCAGTATTTGGGTATAATTGATCTGTTCCACAAATGCATGAATTTTGCTTCTATTTTTTTTTGTGATTTGATTGCTAATAATGATGGACATGTTAGAATTAGATAATAAATTATACCGGAGGTGGGCAGTTTATGACCCAGCGCCATAATACTAAGCTCAAGATTTTTATTCTGCTTTTGACCATTGCAGTTTTTATTCTCCCGTTCTTTGTCATCTGGAACCTGCTGCAGGGCAGGCCGCCCTTCGTCTTTTTTTAAAGGAGCAAGTCTATGACTAAACTATGGGGTGGACGTTTTCAAAAAGAGACTGACCGCCTTGTGGAGGACTTTCATTCTTCCATTTCGTTTGACCGGCGGCTTTATAAATATGATATCCTGGGCAGCATCGCCCACGCCAGAATGCTGGGCAGGGCCGGGATTATCGAGCAGGACCAGGCCGGGGAGATTGTGCGCGGCCTGGAAGAAGTACTTGCCGATATTGAAGCCGGCAGGGTGGAGTTTTCGGTGGGTGCGGAAGACATCCACATGAACATCGAACAGCTGCTTACCGCCAAAATCGGCGAAGCAGGTAAAAAACTCCATACCGCCCGCAGTCGCAATGACCAGGTAGCCCTGGACATCCGCATGTATATCAAGGCAGAAATGGACCTTATCGGGGGAATGCTCCGGGAACTGCAGTCCTCCCTTCTGGACCTGGCAGAAAGGCACATTGACACCTTTATGCCCGGCTATACCCACCTGCAGCGGGCTCAGCCGGTAACCCTGGCCCACCACCTGCTGGCCTACTGCCAGATGTTCCGGCGGGACGAGGAGAGGCTGGCCGACTGCCGCCGGCGAACTGATGTCATGCCCCTGGGTTCGGGCGCTCTGGCCGGTACCACCTTTCCCCTGGACCGGGAGTACGTGGCCCGGCAGTTGGGCTTTGCAGCCATTACCGAGAACAGTCTGGACGGGGTGAGCGACCGCGACTTTGCCGTGGAATTTACCGCGGCGGCCTCTTTGATCATGGTCCACCTGAGTCGTTTCTGTGAAGAAATTATCCTCTGGTCCTCGGCTGAGTTTGACTTTGTGGAAATGGACGATGCCTACAGCACTGGGAGCAGCATGATGCCCCAGAAAAAGAACCCGGATGTGGCCGAACTGATCCGGGGCAAGGCCGGCCGGGTTTTCGGCGACCTCCAGGCGCTTCTGACCATCCTCAAGGGACTCCCCCTGGCCTACAACAAGGACCTCCAGGAAGACAAGGAAGCCCTTTTTGACGCGGTGGACACCGTCAAGAAATGCCTGCTGGTTTTCAAACCCATGCTGGAAACCATGCGCTTCAAGGAGGACAGGATGGCGGCGGCGGCCCGGGGCGGCTTTACCAACGCCACCGACCTGGCCGACTATCTGGTGCGCAGGGGTATGCCCTTCCGGGAAGCCCACGAGGTGGTGGGGAAAATTGTTTACTACTGCCTGGAAAAAAATATAACCCTGGAGGAACTGGACTTGGCCCGGTATAAGCAGTTCAGCAGCCTGGTGGGTGAAGATGTGTACGAAGCCATCGGCATCGGCCGCTGCGTGGAGGCCAGGCGGGTTCCCGGCGGCCCGGCGCCGGAAGCGGTCCGGGAAGCCATTAGGAAAGCCAGGCAGCGCCTGGGCGCCCCCTGCGGATGAGCAAACAGGGCTTGCCGCCCTCAGTCTCGCTAACATACTTTCCTGGGCACCTCTCCGGCCTCCCGTGGATGAGCAAACCGCCCCGGGGGGCGGTGGAAACCTCTCAAGTCTATTTCTTGTCGTCTTCATTCTCCTTTTCTGCCAGGGGGATACCCGGTGGTACGCCGGGATACAATCCCGGGAAGAGCCCCGGCGCTTCTACCGGTACCGAGGGCGCCAGGGTCGACCCCGGCCCGGCCGGCTTCAGGTAACTGGGAGGATGCCCCGGCTTGGGGCAGGGATCATGGTGGGGAGGACAGGGCATGCCCGGTGGGTAACCGGCGCCCGGAGCAGTTCCGGGAGGACAGGGCAAATCCGGTTGATAGCCGGCGCCGGGACATACAGGCATTTTTGCACCGCAGTCTGCGCATAAGATATTGTTGTAGAATTTCGCCTCGTCCAGTTCATCGCCGAGCAGGGTTAAAACCATGTGCCTGGCAGTTTCGTTGGGAGCCAGCATGGCTAAATGCGCCATCATATGAATCTGACGCAGCTCCATCAGAAGAAGGTTTTTTAATTTTCCCATCCAAGTATACATCATTATAGACCTCCTCTCTTTTTATTCTTTTTCCTGCTTTTCTGTCTCGGCATAAAAGTGGGGTGGTTGATGCGGCGGGTCCATCGGCATACCCGGATAGTGGGCTGCGGGGGCCAACCCGTAAGCCGCGGCAATCCTGCCCAGCCTCTCGGCTTTTCTAAGATCCCCGGCGGCCTTTCGCGAAAAAATTTCCTTAAGGCAATTACTGGGCGCATTTGCGGCCAGTTCCCTGTACAGGCAAACCTCCATTTGCTCGCCTTTGATCAGCATGTCTATTAGAGAGCGGGCGTCATGGTGCATCATCCCGTCCATCATACCGCCCGTCATGTCGCAGGGCATACCGCTTGCTACGGTGCTATCCTTGTTTGCATCCATAAAGATAACCTCCTTTTCTAATTTTGCTATAGCATATGTAGAAGCGGCAGCTGTGGTTACTATTTCCTCCACTGCCAGATATATGGTAATTTTGAACTAATTTGAAAAAGAATGTGTTGGAGAACTAAATTAAATTAACCCAGCGGTAACACTAAAAAAAACGGAATAAAAGGAATAAAATATTTCCTTGACACTTGAGCATGCTTTTTGTATACTTGGTAGCAAGTTAGATCTTGGAAAACGCTGTGAAGGGGACAGAAAGCCTGGTGTTGGCAGCAGAGAGCCGGGGTAGCTGAAAACCGGCGCCGGATTCGCCAGTCTGGAGATCACCCCGGAGCTGCAGGCTGAAAGAATTGAGTAAGCCGGGCCGGGCAGGACGCCCGTTATCAAAGCCGTGAACCTCTTTTTGAGGCACACCGAGAGGCCTCCGCTAAAGCCGGAGGCAAGCAGGGTGGTACCGCGCAAGGTTTTTTATACCTCTCGTCCCTGGCAGATTATACAACTGCCGGGCGGGGGGTTGTTTTATTTCTAAATTAAAACTAAACTAAAAGAATAGGCGCAAAATCGACAAATTTTAACGGGGGATGAGATTGTGATTATTTACCTTAACGGCGAATATGTACCAAAGGAACATGCGGTGGTATCTGTCTTTGACCATGGTTTGTTATACGGTGACGGTGTTTTTGAAGGTATCCGGGCCTATCACGGCAGGGTCTTTAAATTGAGTGAACACCTGGACCGGCTTTATGATTCTGCCAGGACCGTTGCTATGGAGATTCCCTTAACAAAGGATGAAATGCAGGAAGTAGTGCTGGAGACCCTGCGGCGCAACAACTTGCGTGACGCCTATATCCGCCTGGTGGTGACCAGGGGAGTGGGCGACCTGGGTCTGGACCCGAAAAAATGCCCCAAACCCTTTGTTTTTTGTATTACCGCTTCAATTGTTCTATATCCCGATGATCTGTACGAAAAAGGGCTTTCTGTTATTACCGTGTCCACCCGCAGAAATATTCCCACAGCCTGTGTCCCCAGGGTAAAATCATTGAACTACCTGAACAACATCTACGCAAAAATCGAAGCCAACCTGGCCGGCGTGCCCGAAGCCATTATGCTGAACAACGAAGGTTACGTAGCCGAGGCCACCGGTGATAATATTTTCATTGTCAAAAAAGGCGAGCTAATTACACCGCCGGCTTATGTGGGTATTCTGGAGGGAGTCACCCGCAACACGGTTTTGGACATTGCCCGGGAAAAGGGTATTCCCGCAGTGGAGAAGGTGTTCACCCTGTTTGATGTCTATAACGCCGACGAAGTATTCCTGACTGGTACTGCCGCTGAGATTATACCCACCATACAGGTTGACGGGCGTCTGATTGCCGACGGCAAGCCCGGCAATATGACCCGGGAGCTTATTGCGGCTTTTCGGGAGTTAACCAAGGTTGACGGTCCCCTTATTTTCCCAAAGGCGCCGTAAAAGAATATTTCCAACTGAAACGCGAGCTGCAGGCCGGCCGTGCACCGGCCTTTTTTTATAACGGCAGAATCAACCCGGGTCAGACTTTTCTTGACGGGGGCTCAAAATTAACGGGGCTCATTATTCGATGGAGGGATAGAACTTGCAAAGCAACGTGACGAAGAAGGTCCTCCGCAGCCGGAAAGGCAATGTCAGTAAAAGAAAAAAGGAGACAAGTGAGGCGCAGTTGTCCGGGGCGGAGATTCTTTTAAGGAGCCTGGTAGACGAAGGCGTGGAGACCATTTTCGGTTATCCCGGCGGCCAGGCCCTGCCAATTTATGATGCCCTGTACGATTCCAAAATAAACCACATTTTGTGCCGGCATGAACAGGGCGCAGCCCACGCGGCGGACGGCTATGCCCGGGCCACGGGCAGACCGGGTGTCTGTCTCGCCACCTCGGGACCGGGCGCCACCAACCTCGTTACGGGCATTGCCAATGCTTTCATGGATTCCGTACCCATGGTCGCCATCACCGGTCAGGTGCCCCAGTCCCTGCTCGGGAGGGACTCTTTTCAAGAGGCGGATATCACGGGGATCACCCTGCCCATTACTAAACACAGCTACCTGGTCAGGGACACGTCCGAACTGGCGCAGACCGTTAAAGAAGCCATTTACATCGCCACTACCGGCAGGCCGGGACCGGTTCTCATTGACCTTCCCAAGGATGTTTCTTCCTCCCTGGCGGAGTACAGGCGCGCGGATAAAATGAACCTGCCCGGCTACAAGCCAGTGCTGGACGCAGATCCTGTGCAGGTGCAGGAAGCGGCCAGGGCTATTATCCGGTCCCGGCGTCCTGTCATCTACGCCGGCGGGGGAGTGGTTATTTCCGGTGCCCATGAGGAATTGCTCCGGATAGCTGAACTGCTGATGGCGCCGGTATGCAACACCCTGCTGGGACTGGGAGGGTTTCCCGGGGACCATCCGTTATCACTGGGGATGGTGGGGATGCATGGAACAAAGTATGCCAACTTCGCTATCAGCGAGTGCGATCTCTTAATTGCCGTGGGGGCGCGCTTTGACGACCGCGTGACTGGAAATGTAGAAACCTTCGCCCCCGAGGCCAGAATTATTCACATAGACATAGATCCGGCTGAAATTGGGAAAAATGTTCGGGTAGATATACCTGTGGTGGGCGATGTTAAAAGGGTGCTGGGTCAGTTGCTGGAAATCTTGAAGCCCGGGTTGGCCGAGGCCTGGCGGGACAAGATCCTGGCCTGGAAAAAAGAGTACCCGCTGACCTATTGCGAGAAGGATTGCTTGAAGCCCCAGGCTATTATCAGGGAAATCTGCAGGCAGACGGAGGGCAAGGCCAGGATTACCACCGAGGTGGGCCAGCACCAGATGTGGACGGCTCACTACTATACGTTTACAAAGCCTCGCTCCTTTATCACCTCCGGCGGCCTGGGAACCATGGGATACGGACTGCCGGCGGCAATCGGGGTCCAGGTGGGCTGTCCGGACGAGCTGGTCTTTGATATAGCCGGTGACGGCAGTATTCAAATGAATATCCAGGAGCTCTGTACTGCGGTCAATTACGAACTCCCGGTTAATGTGGCCATCCTGAACAACGGTTATCTGGGGATGGTCAGACAATGGCAGGAATTCTTTTACAACCGGAGGTATTCCCATTCGGAGCTGTTGAATCCCGATTTCATCAAGCTGGCCGAAGCTTACGGCGCCGAGGGGATCAGGGTAAAACGGCCTGCCGAACTGGCTCCGGCAATTGAACAGGCAATCAACTCCAGCAAGCCTGTTATGCTTGATTTTATCGTGGACAGGGAAGAAAACGTACTGCCCATGGTTCCTCCCGGCGGTGCCCTGAACAAAATGCTGGAGTAAAACCGGAGCCGGGACCGGATCTGCTGCTGACGCCTGCTGCCGGTGACTTCGCTTGCTGACAAGCTTTTGCCCGGGCTTGAATTCAAACTGGTCTGTTGGCCGGCACAACCAACTTGCAGGATTTGCCGTACTCAATAACGAAAAACACGTGTAATGCGGACAATCCGGGACACCGGGGACCCTGTGCCGAACCAGGGCGCCGGGGCTTGAAGTCCCGGTTTCCGAGACACAACCTAATGGGGGGTTATGATGAAGCACACCCTTTCGGTAATGGTGGAAAATAACCCGGGGGTCCTGGCCCGGGTAGCCGGTCTTTTCAGCCGGCGGGGTTTTAACATTGACAGCCTGGCTGTGGGCAGGACAGAAAACCCGCGGGTTTCACGGATGACCATTGTAGTGGAAGGTGACGACACCACCCTTGAGCAGGTCAACAAGCAGCTGCATAAACTGGTGGACGTGATCAAAATCAGCGATCTTACCAAAGACGCCTACGTTGACCGGGAACTGGTCATGATCAAGGTCTTCGCCGAGCCGTCGGAAAGAGCTGAAATCATGCAGCTTGTGGATATCTTTCGCGCCCGCATAGTGGATGTGGGACCAAAAACTTTAACTATCGAAGTTACCGGGAACGAGGGCAAGATCGATGCCTTCGAGCTTTCGCTGCGTTCCTTCGGAATTAAAGAACTGGTCCGGACAGGGAAAATTGCCATGCTCCGGGGCTATAAAACCAGTACAAAGAATAACAACTATAAAGAGGAGGAAGTTAGCTGATGGTACAGGTTTACTATGATCAAGACGCAGATTTGGGGTATTTGAGCGGGAAAAAAATTGCCATTATCGGCTACGGCAGCCAGGGACACGCCCAGGCTCAGAACTTGAAGGACAGTGGACTGGACGTGATTGTGGGCCTGCGCAGGGATTTGCCCGACTGGGATAAGGCAGTAAGTGACGGACTGACGGTAACAACGGTACCCGAGGCTGCCGCTGCCGGCGACATTATCCAGATGCTGGTGCCGGATGAACTGCAGGCTCGGATTTACAAGGAGGAAATTGAGCCCCACCTGGCCGAAGGCAACGCTTTGATGTTCTCCCACGGGTTTAACATTCATTACGGACAAATTGTACCCCCGGCCAATGTCGACGTTTTTATGGTCGCTCCCAAGGGCCCCGGCCACATGGTGCGCCGGATGTACCTGGAAGGTAAGGGCGTGCCCAGCCTTGTTGCCGTGTTCCAGGATTACACGGGTAAAGCCAAGGATGTGGGCCTTGCTTATGCCAAAGGTATCGGAGGGACCCGGGCCGGTGTTTTTGAAACCACCTTCAAGGAAGAAACCGAGACCGATCTCTTTGGAGAGCAGGCTGTGCTGTGCGGGGGCGTTACCGAGCTGATCAAGGCCGGTTTCGACACCCTGGTGGAGGCGGGCTACGCTCCGGAAATGGCCTATTTTGAGTGTCTCCACGAAATGAAGCTGATCATCGACCTGGCTGTAGAGGGCGGGTTAAGCTACATGCGCTACTCAATCAGCAATACTGCCGAGTACGGTGACTACGTTACCAGCAAACGGATTATTACTGATGAAACCCGCAAGGAAATGAAAAAGATCCTGGCTGAGATCCAGGAAGGCGAATTCGCTAAAAAGTGGATTCTGGAAAATCAGGCCAACCGCCCGGTTTACAACGCCAGAGCCAAACAGGAAAAAGAACACCTGATCGAAAAGGTGGGCGCTGAACTGCGTAAAATGATGCCCTGGCTGCAAAAATAGCTTTTAAGTCAAGGCACCGCATCTATCGCAACCAGGGTTAGAGTGGCCGTTGCGGACATCATTCCGCCGGCCTGCTTTACTGATGATGCCGGTCAATAGCGGCAACGCTTGCGGCCGTTAACTCAAGCTTTAATAATGAGCACCGTTAAAGGGCGCAAGAATGGTTGGCAGGTAACAGCCAAAAAGCAGCAAGCTGATATTTACTGGCGTCCGGTGAAGGAGCCGGATGCCTGGATTGGGGGAATAGGGCTGTGGATATTACTGTTGCTGAAGCCTTGGTTCGTTGCCTGGAACAGGAAAAGGTGGAAATTGTTTTTGGTTATCCGGGCGGAGCAATTCTTCCCGTTTACGATGCTTTAAATCATACGTCCATCCGTCATATTCTGGTCCGCCACGAGCAGGGCGCCGCGCACGCTGCCGACGGCTATGCCAGGGTTACGGGAAAAGTGGGGGTTTGTATGGCAACGTCGGGTCCCGGTGCCACCAACCTGGTAACAGGCATCGCCAACGCTTATATGGATTCGATCCCCATGATCATTATTACTGGACAGGTAGCCACCAGCCAGGTTGGTACGGACGCCTTTCAGGAGGTAGACATTACCGGCATTACCCTGCCGATTACCAAGCATAATTTTCTTGTTAAAGATCCGGCAAAGCTTCCCGTGATCGTCAAGAAGGCCTTTTTGATCGCTGCCACGGGACGGCCCGGTCCGGTGCTGATCGACCTTCCCAAGGACATTGCCCAGGCCAGGATTAAGTTCAAATATCCCAAGACTGTTGAGCTGACCGGCTATAAGCCCACCTACAGGGGGCACCCCTCGATGGTCCAGCAGGCCGCCGGGCTCATTATGAGTTCGGAGAGGCCGGTCATCTACGCCGGCGGGGGGGTCCGGATTTCCAACGCAGCTCCGGAACTGCTGCAGCTGGCGGAAACAATTTCCGCGCCGGTGACCCATACTTTGATGGGCCTGGGTTGTTTTCCCGGCAATCACCCCCTCTTTCTGGGGATGCTGGGTTTGCACGGTACGCGGTACGCCAATCAGGCGGTTACGGAGTGCGACTGCCTCATTGCTGTGGGCGCCCGCTTCGACGACCGGGTGGTGACCAAGGTCAGCGGGTTTGCGCCTTCGGCAAAAATTATTCATATCGATATAGACCCTGCTGAAATCGGCAAAAACGTGCGTATCAACCTGCCCATCGTGGGAGATGTGAAAAATGTTCTGGGAGCCATCCTGCCGCTTCTAAAAAAGAAAGAAAACGGCGCCTGGGTCGCCAGGGTGCAGCAGTTGAAAAAGGACTACGCCCTGCGCTACGACCGGGGGGGGATGTTGAAGCCCCAGTATGTTCTGGAAAAGCTCAATGAGTTCAAGGACGATGATGCCATCGTTGTTACCGACGTGGGGCAGCACCAGATGTGGGCAGCCCTGTACATGCGCTTTAAGGAACCACGCAGCTTTTTGTCTTCCGGCGGGCTGGGGGCTATGGGGTTTTGCCTGCCTGCCGCCGTCGGCGCTAAACTGGGCGCGCCGCACCGGACTGTCATCGTGGTTATCGGTGACGGCGGGATCCAGATGACCATGCAGGAACTGGGCACCGCAGCCGAACAAAAGCTGCCGCTTAAAATTTTTGTTTTGAACAACCAGCGCCTGGGTATGGTCCGGCAGCTTCAGGAATTTTATTGTGAAAAACGTTATTTCGGCGTAGACTTTCAGTTCAATCTAGACTTTACCGCCCTGGGCCGGCTTTACGGGATGGAAGGGTATACCGTTGAAACCGAAGAGCAGTTGCTGGAAATTCTGCCCCGGGTCCTTACTTCCCCGGAAGGGGTGATCGTCAACTGCATCGTTGACCCGGAAGAAAACGTATATCCCATGGTCTTAAACGGGTCGCCCATCAATGAAGCAATCGATTAACAAAGGTTTTTGGATCCTGCAAAGTTAATAATCAGCGGAGATGGTTCTTCTAACCCATTAAGATTGGAGGCGTTATGAGCCTATGAGCCAGCGAGTCTATATTTTCGATACCACCTTAAGAGACGGGGAGCAGTCACCGGGCGTAAGCCTGAACACCAATGAAAAAATCCAGATTGCCAGGCAGTTGGCCCGGCTCGGCGTCGACATTATCGAGGCGGGCTTCCCCATTTCTTCCCCCGGCGACTTTGAAGGGGTCCGCGCCGTTGCCCGGGAAGTCAAGGGCGTGACGGTGGCAGGGCTGGCCAGGGCCAACATCAAGGACATCGACCGGGCCTGGGAGGCGCTGCGCCAGGCTGAACAGCCGAGGATCCATACTTTTATTGCAACCTCGGATATTCACCTGAAATATAAATTGCGCCTGAGCCGGGAACAGGTCCTGGAAGCTGCTGTGGCAGCTGTGAAACATGCCAGGTCCTATACGGAGGATGTGGAGTTTTCTGCAGAGGACGCCTCCCGCAGCGATCCCGAATTTCTGTGCCAGGTCCTGGCCGCGGCTATTGAAGCCGGCGCCGGGGTTGTCAATATCCCGGATACTGTGGGCTATGCCATCCCTGGTGAGTGGGGCGGTTTTATCAAGTCTATTTATAACCGGGTACCGGGAATTGACAAGGTTATTGTGAGTATCCACTGCCATAATGACCTGGGTCTGGCCGTCGCCAACTCCCTGGTTGCCGTGGCCAACGGTGCCCGCCAGGTGGAGGGGGCCATTAACGGCATCGGGGAGCGGGCCGGCAATGCGGCCCTGGAGGAAGTTATCATGGCCCTTTATACCCGGAAGGACCGGTTCGGCCTCTATACCGGCGCCCGCACCGAGGAGATTTACAGGACCAGCAGGCTGGTGAGCACCCTGACCGGGATGAAGGTCCAGGCCAACAAGGCCGTTGTGGGCAACAACGCCTTTGCCCATGAGGCCGGCATCCACCAGGACGGTGTGCTAAAAGAACGCACAACTTACGAGATTATGAGCCCAGCCATGGTGGGACTCAGTAAAAGCAACCTGGTCCTGGGCAAGCACTCCGGTCGCCACGCCTTTCGCCAGCGGCTGGAAGATATGGGGTTCAGCCTGGGCGATGAAGAATTAAGCCGGGCCTTCGAGCACTTTAAAAAGCTGGCCGATAAAAAAAGTGATATTACGGATGAAGATATTGAGGCCATTGTGGAAGAGGAAATGCACCTGGTGCCGGATTCCTACACCCTGGATTATCTACATATTTCCAGCGGCACTACGGTGGTGCCCACTGCCACAATTGGCCTGAGGAAAGAAGGAAAGCTCCTGGAGGAGGCTGCCTGCGGCAACGGGCCTGTGGATGCCATCTGCAAGGCAGTGGACAAAATCACCAAAATCCAGTGCACCATGATCAGCTGGGGAATCAGCGCCATCACCGCCGGCAAGGACGCCCTGGGCGACGTGACCCTGAGAATTACCAGGGACGGCCAGAAAGTTTATGCCGGCCGGGGGATCAGCACGGATATTCTGGAAGCCAGTGCCAAGGCCTATGTCAACGCAGTGAATAAAATGCTCTGGGAAGCAGAGCGGGAAGAGTCCCGGGACCCTGGTAATAATACTGGTAATAATAAAATTTGAAAATAGCTTAAAAAAAGCAGCCTTTGATTATTCTTGGGAACGGAGTGAAACAAGGAAAATGCCGATGACCATTACCGAGAAGATTCTGGCAGCCCATGCCGGCAAAAAACAGGTGGAGCCCGGCGAATTAATCAACGCCCGGGTGGACCTGGTGCTGGGCAATGATATAACAGCGCCGGTGGCGATCCGGGAGTTCGAAAAAATCGGAGTCAAGGACGTCTTTGACAGGGACCGCATTGCGCTGGTTCCGGACCACTTTACACCCAACAAGGACATCAAATCCGCAGAGCAGTCCAAGATCCTCCGGGATTTCGCCAAAGAGCACGATTTACCCCATTATTACGAGGTGGGCCGCCTGGGTATCGAACACTGCCTCCTGCCCGAACAGGGTTTGGTGGGGCCGGGAGACCTGGTCATCGGAGCAGATTCGCATACCTGCACTTACGGGGCGCTGGGCGCCTTTTCCACCGGTGTGGGCAGCACCGACCTGGCAGCGGCAATGGCCCTGGGGGAAACCTGGCTCAAGGTACCGGAGTCCCTTAAATTTGAATTTGAAGGGGAACTGGGCCCCTGGGTGGGCGGCAAGGACTTGATCCTGCACACCATCGGTGAGATCGGGGTGGACGGTGCGCTGTACAGGGCTATGGAGTTCACCGGTTCTGCCATTGAAGGTCTGTCCATGGACGGGCGCCTGAGCATGTGCAACATGGCCATTGAAGCCGGGGGTAAAAGCGGGATCATCGCCCCGGACGGGATCACCCGGGGGTATGTGGAGGGGCGTTGCCGCCGGCCTTACAAGTTCTACGCCAGCGATGCCGAAGCTAAATATGAAAAAGTTTACAGCTATGATGTTTCCAGGCTCGAGCCCCAGGTCGCTTTTCCCCACCTGCCGGAAAACAGCCGGCCCTTAAGCGGGGTGGGAAACGTGGAAATCGACCAGGTTGTAATCGGTTCCTGCACCAACGGGCGCATGGAAGATTTGCGGGAGGCCGCAAAGGTTCTCAAGGGCAAAAAGGTGCACAAAAACGTCCGCCTGATCATCCTGCCGGGCACCCCGGAAATTTCCCTCCAGGCCATGCAGGAGGGGCTCTTCCAGATCTTCGTTGAAGCCGGCGGGGCCGTCAGTACACCCACCTGCGGACCCTGTCTGGGCGGCCACATGGGCATCCTGGCTGCCGGGGAACGCTGCGTCGCCACCACCAACCGCAACTTTGTGGGCAGGATGGGGCACCCGGAAAGTGAAGTATATCTCTCCAACCCGGCGGTTGCAGCGGCTTCCGCCATTCTAGGCCGGATTGCCGGCCCCGGGGAGGTGGAGTAAATGAAACTTTCTGGGAAAGTGTGGAAGTTTGGTGCTGATGTTGATACAGATGCCATTATTCCGGCCCGCTACCTCAATACTTCCGACCCTCAGGAACTGGCCGGGCACTGTATGGAGGATGCGGACCCGTCTTTTCCGGCCAGGGTTAGGCCGGGGGATATCATCGTGGCCGGCAAGAATTTCGGCTGCGGCAGTTCCCGGGAACATGCCCCCATGGCCATCAAGGCTGCGGGAGTTTCCTGCGTAATTGCCGGCACCTTCGCCAGGATTTTTTACCGGAACGCCTTTAATATCGGCCTGCCCATTTTCGAATCCCCGGAGGCAGCCGCTGAGATCAACGAAGGTGACGAAGTGGAAGTGGACGCGGTCAGCGGCCTGATTACCGACCATACCACCGGGAAGACGTACAGGGCTGCGCCCGTGCCGCCCTTTATGCAGCAAATCATCGCCGCCGGAGGAATGATCCCTTACGTGGCTGAAAAGGTGAGAAAAGATGTTTAAAATTGCCGTATTACCCGGAGACGGGATCGGCCCGGAAATCACCGACCAGGCTGTCCGGGTGCTGGAGGCCGTAGGCCGGCGCTATAACCACCAGTTCGAATTTAAAGAGGGGCTGGTGGGAGGGGCCGCCCTGGACGCTGCGGGCACCCCCCTGCCTGCTGAAACCCTGGAGCTCTGCCGCACCAGCGACGCTATCCTCTTCGGCGCCGTGGGCGGCCCGAAATGGGATCAACTGCCGCTGCACCTGCGCCCGGAGACAGGCGGGATCCTGGCCCTGCGCAAGGAGTTTGGACTGTACGCCAACCTGCGTCCGGTCAAAGTCTACCCTGCCCTGGTGGAGGCCACCCCCCTCAAACCGGAATTGGTCCGGGGACTGGACATCATGGTCTTGAGGGAGCTCACCGGCGGGCTCTATTTCGGCCAAAAGTACCGGGAACCCCTGCCGGAGGGAGGCTTCCGGGTAGTGGACACCCTTGAATATACCACTCCGGAAATTGAGCGGATCCTGCGCCTGGCCTTTGAGCTGGCTTTAAAACGGCGCCGCAAGGTCACCTCGGTGGACAAGGCCAACGTCCTGGGCAGTTCCCGGCACTGGCGGGAAGTAGCCTCCGCCGTGGGAGAGGAGTACCCAGGCGTGGAGTTGGAGCACATGTATGTGGACAACTGTGCCATGCAATTGGTCAAAAACCCGAAGCAGTTTGACGTCCTGGTTACAGAGAACATGTTCGGAGACATCCTCAGCGACCAGGCCTCCGTCCTGGCAGGGTCCCTGGGCATGCTCGCCTCCGCCAGCCTCGGCGGCGGGATTGGCCTCTACGAGCCGGCCCACGGCACGGCCCCGGATATCGCCGGCAAGCAGCTGGCCAACCCCATCGCGATGATTCTATCGGCCGCCATGCTGCTGCGCTTCTCCCTGAACCTGGCTGATGAAGCAGATTGTATTGAGCGGGCTGTAACCGTTGTCCTGGAACAGGGCTGCCGCACCGCCGACCTGATGGAAGAAGGCAAAATACAGGTGGGTACCGCTGAGATGGGCGACCGGATTATAGGACAAATTGATCCTCCAGAGACTTTGAAATAAATCTTAACCTCGTGAGGCAAGAAGTCTCCCGCCTCTTATCCTTCCTTATATTTCATTCATATGCACTATGGTACAGCCTGGTTTTGAAGATACTCCACTGCTGACTGGTCATTATACTTAATTTACGGAGGTATTTTCGATGCCCTCAGTACAGGTTTACGACACGACATTAAGAGACGGTTCACAGGCGGAGGGCATCTCTTTTTCCTGTGAAGACAAGCTGAAAATTGCCCAGCGTCTGGATAAAATGGGCTTTCATTATATTGAAGGGGGCTGGCCGGGGTCAAATCCCAAGGATGTTGATTTCTTCAGCAGGATCCGGAGCTGCAGCCTGAAAAACGCCAGAATTGTGGCCTTCGGTTCAACCCGGAAGGCCGGGACGCCTGTTGAAAATGATGCCAACGTCAAGGCCATTCTGGATTCCGGAGTCCAGGTGGCCACCATCTTCGGCAAGACCTGGGACCTTCATGTGTCAAAGTCCCTGGGGGCCAGCCTGGAAGAAAACCTGGCCATGATCAGGGATACCGTGGCCTACCTGAAAAGCCGGGGACTGGAGGTCCACTACGATGCGGAACACTTCTTCGACGGTTATAAGGCCAACCCGGCCTACGCTCTGGAAACCCTCCGGGCGGCGGAAGAGGGAGGGGCTCACGTTATTACCCTGTGCGACACCAACGGCGGCAGCCTGCCCTGGGAGGTCAAAGAACTGGTTGAGCTGGCGGCGGCACAACTGGCCCGCCCCATCGGCATTCACGCCCATAATGACAGCGGGATGGCCGTGGCCAACACGGTAACGGCTGTAAGGGCCGGCGCAGCGCTGGTTCAGGGCACGGTGAACGGTTACGGTGAACGCTGCGGCAACGCCGACCTCTGCTCCGTTATACCCGTCCTTACCTTGAAGTGCGGCATTGCTACTATTACTCCGGAAATGCTGGTCCACCTTACCGAGATGTCCCGCTTTGTCAGCGAGGTGGCCAACGTCAGTCCGGATTCCCGCCAGCCCTTTGTGGGTGCCAGCGCCTTTGCCCACAAGGGCGGGGTGCATGTCAGCGCCCTATTGAAAGACTCCAAAACTTATGAACACATTGAGCCGGAAGCGGTGGGCAACCGGCGCAGGGTTCTGGTCTCGGAACTCTCCGGAATGTCCAATCTGCTCTACAAGTATAAGGAAATGAATCTCCAGGTGGACCGGGGCGGTACCGAGGGGAGACGCATCCTGGAGGAAATCAAGCAAATGGAGAACCAGGGTTTCCAATTCGAGGGTTCCGAGGGTTCCTTCGCGCTCCTTTTGCGCAAAGCTTTTGACGGCTACAGTGAGCCCTTTTCTCTGGAGGCCTGCCGTCTCCTGGTGGAAATCAAGGAAAGTGCCCCTGCCTATTCCGAAGCGATTATCAAGATGAAAGTGGGCGATCAGGTCGTCCATACCGCAGCCGAGGGCAACGGTCCGGTAAACGCCCTGGACAATGCCCTGCGCAAGGCCCTGAAGGATTTTTATCCCAGCATCGGGTCCATGCACCTGAATGACTATAAGGTCCGGGTCCTGGATGAAAAAGACGGTACCGGGGCTTATGTCAGGGTGCATATCGATACCGGCGACGGGCGGCATTCCTGGGGTACAGTGGGAGTCTCCCAGAATATCATCGAGGCCAGCTGGCAGGCGCTGGCGGACAGCATTGCCTATGGTTTGTTGAAAGGAGAGGAAACCGGCCTCAAGAACGGCCAGGAATAAACTATGTTTTAATAATTATTTTAAACAATTTATTTCTTTTTCTGCTATTGCAGGTAACCTGCTTTTCCTTTTCGAAATAAGGGTAGGGCGGGTTTTTTCCTTGTAGCGGAGAAATACTATTTTGCAGAGTCAAAGGGAGGAATATCCGTGGAGCAGTTCTGGCTCCCGAACCTGGAGTATTTAAAAACAGTACTCAAACTGAACCTGAGCAGTGTCATCGATATTTTTATCGTAGCTTTTGTGATGTACAAGCTGATGATGCTGATCAAAGGAACCAGGGCGGTTCAGTTGCTGAAAGGGCTGGCTGTCCTGCTGATTGCCACTTCCCTTTCCAGCCTTTTTAACTTATATACCATGAACTGGCTCTTAAGACAGGCTATGACGGCGCTGGTGGTAGCCCTGCCGGTTGTGTTCCAGCCCGAACTCCGGCGTGCCCTGGAAAGACTGGGCCGGGGACAGTTTTTGGCTCAGCGGACCATGCTTCCGGGAGAGGTTGACCAGGCCAGGGTGGTTGCCGAAGTTTCACGCTCGGCAACAGTTCTGTCAAAGAATAAAATGGGCGCGCTGATTATTCTGGAGCGGGAAACCGGGCTGGAAGAGCATATCAGTACCGGTGTAAGAATTGACGGCATTGTCTCGGCCGAATTTATGGTCAACATTTTTCTGCCTAAAACACCCCTGCATGACGGAGCGGTGATCATCCGGGGCGACCGGGTAGCTGCGGCGGCCTGTTTTCTGCCGCTGAGCGACAACCCTCACCTGACTACGGACCTGGGAACACGGCACAGGGCGGGACTGGGCGTTACCGAACAGTCCGATGCCGTGGCGGTAATTGTTTCTGAAGAAACGGGCGCCATTTCCCTGGCGGTTGAAGGTGCGCTCAGCCGCTACCTGGATGAGGCCACCCTGCAGGATAAACTTACCTCGCTTTTAGGTAAAAAGACCGGAAGCACACTCTCACATCTGTGGTTCAGGAGGTAAGGCCTTGATTAAGTTGAACTGGGGAAACAATTGGATCCGGGTGCTGGCCTTGCTGCTGGCTGTGATCATGTGGGTTTACGTGAGCAACGAACAGAATCCGGTCAGGGAAAAGCTCGTAAACGTAAGCCTGGAGCACAATGAACTGGAGCAAAACTATATCCTTACCGACGGGTTGCCCGAGAGTGTCCGGTTGAGAATCCAGGGCAATCAAAACCAGCTTAACAACCTTGCCCCAGGGGACTTCAAGGCCATGGTCAACATTCCGGAGGGGAAAACAGGGGAAATGGTCCTGCCTGTCCAGGTGAGCGCCCCGGCCGGCTTGCGCATTGCCCAGGTCATTCCGGAAGAGGTAAGTGTTGTGGTGGACCGCGTCATCAGCAAGCAGATTCCTGTGGCCGTAAGCATCAGGGGGACACCGGAACGGGATTATACCGCCCTGGCCCCCCAGTATCATCCTGATGTGGTTACAGTCAGGGGGCCCTCCCGGCTGGTTAATGAGATTAGCCAGGCCACGGCGGTAGTTGACATCCAGCAGGCAGTCAAGGATGTTACCCAGAATGTTACGGTCACTGCCGGATCGCCGGACGTTACCCTAAATCCGGCAACGATCCAGGTTGTTGTTCCTGTAGTCAGCACCTTAATCTCCAAAGCCGTGCCGGTGCTGCCTCAAGTGACCGGAACTCCCGCTGAAGGCTACGCGGTTAAAGAGAGTTTTACGGAACCGGCTACGGTGCTGGTGTACGGACCACCTGAAGTTGTCGGGGCAATTACGGAAATCAAAACTGCCCCCGTCAGTATCCAGGGCGCTGAAGAAAGTCTGTCAAGGGAGGTTAAATTGGCAGCACCACAGGGTGTAACCGATTTACAGCCCGACCGGGTGAATATTCAAATCGAAGTTGAAGAGGATGAGACGCCTCCTGCTCCGCCGGACGAAGATAAAGACAGCGCTTCAAACTGACCGGAACCATAATTCTCTGTTTTTGAAAAATGACCAATGGGGCAGTTGAGACATAGAATATAGTGAAATTGACAACAATGTCGCGTGAAGTTATAATTAGTTGTAATTTGACTGATGGAGGGAGACGGTTCATGGGGTCTATGTTTGGAACTGATGGGGTAAGAGGTGTGGCCAATCGCGATCTTACCCCCGACCTGGCCTTTAAGCTGGGCCGGGCAGGAGCCTTTATTCTGGCCCGGGACAATGCCAATACCAGAATAGTGATCGGCAGGGATACCAGAATATCAGGCGACATGCTTGAAGCGGCCCTGGTGGCGGGGATTTGTTCCGCTGGAGTGGACGTCTTAAAAGTGGGGATCATGCCCACGCCGGCCATTGCCTACCTCACCCGGGAACTCAAAGCGGCGGCCGGAATCGTGATCTCGGCTTCTCACAATCCGGTGGAGGACAACGGGATCAAGTTTTTTGGCGCCAGCGGCTACAAATTGTCCGATGAGGCGGAGGCCGAGATTGAAGCTCTGGTCCTGGACGACTGCTCAGGTGTTCCCTGTCCCGTGGGTGCGGGTGTCGGCCGGGCCTACCCGGTACGGGACGCCGCCGAACGTTACATCAACTATGCCTGCAGTACTGTGAACACGGATTTCAAAGGTTTGAAAATCATGGTAGACTGCGCCAACGGCGCTGCCTATCACATAGCTCCCCGGATTTACGAAAAGCTGGGAGCAGAAGTGATCCCCCTCTTTAACTGTCCGGATGGTGTGAACATCAACAACTGCTGCGGCTCGACCCACCCTGAAACATTAATGGAAGCCGTTTCTGCCGGGGGGGCCGATTTGGGCCTGGCCCACGACGGTGATTCCGACCGGGTCCTGGCGGTTGACGCTGCCGGCAGGCTGGTGGACGGCGACCAGATCATGGTGATTTGTGCGAAGCACCTGAAAGAAAAGGGTCTATTGGAGAAGGACACTGTTGTGGTCACCGTGATGAGCAACCTGGGACTGCACCTGTCCCTGCGCGCAGCACAAATCAAGGTAATCGAAACGAAAGTCGGAGACCGCTACGTATTGGAGGAACTCCTGCGGACCGGTGCCCGGTTGGGCGGTGAACAGTCCGGCCACATTATTTTTCTGGACCACAACACCACCGGTGACGGGATTATTACCGCACTGCAGCTGCTTGCCATAATGAAGGAAAGCGGACAACCCCTGGAAAATCTGGCAAGCCAGATGGAGCGCCTGCCCCAATTGCTGGAAAATGTCCGGGTAGCTGACAAAAACGCGGTTATGGACAGCCCCCTCCTGGCCAGGGCCATCGACAGGGAAGAAAAAATGCTCAACGGCAACGGGCGCATCCTCGTCCGGCCGTCCGGCACCGAGCCTCTGGTGAGGGTAATGGCAGAGGGAAAAAATATGGAGCAGTTGAAGGCAATTATTGGGAGGCTGTCAAATATAATAAAGGAAATTGAGAATAAGTAGGGAGGTGGAATTATCAATTAAAAAGCGGTACAACGATAAAAATGAATAATCAAGCGCCAGAACCCGTCCCGGTGACAGACTTCGCATCCGGGATTAGGAAGGGATTTTTAGGAAGATTGTTTGCCAGTTGTCCAACAATCTTATTATCCCTTGCTTTCAGGGTTGACGAGGAGGGGGTTAATCGAAATGTTTCGGCGGGTGCCCCCCGGTCAGGCCGGACCGTCAGCGGCAGAACAAAACCACCGGGCAACCGGTGGGACAAAAATGCCTGCGGCCAGCAGCGGGTAATAATATAATCGGTGTATTTGTGTTGCCTTTTTTAGGGGACCCCGATTAATGTGCTTTTTCTTGCCGGCGCCTGTCACGCCCGGCATTTCTGTTTTTTAAATAAGCTGAGAGCAGGAGGTCATGTACAATGTGTGGTATTGTTGGATACATCGGCCCCCGGAAAGCTGTTCCTATTTTAATAGAGAGCATGGAGAAACTGGAGTACCGTGGTTACGACTCTGCCGGGTTGGCTATCCCCGGTCGGGATTCACTGCTTGTCTTGAAAAAGGAGGGCGGGCTAAGCGCCCTTAAGGAAAAATTGAACGGGCAGGGCTATGACGCCAGAGCGGGGATTGGCCACACCCGCTGGGCTACCCACGGCAAGCCCTCCGACGCAAACGCCCACCCCCATACCGACTGCACCGGACACTTCGCCGTGGTGCACAACGGGATCATTGAGAATTACCTGAGCCTTAAAGAATGGCTCCAGTCCGAAGGGGGGCACACCTTTTGCTCCCAGACCGACACCGAGGTCCTGCCCCATCTGGTGGAGCACTACTATGAAGGGGATCTTGTGGAGGCGGTCTTAAAAGCAGTGCCCAAGCTGGAAGGATCCTTTGCCATGGCTGTGATTTCCGCCGGAGAGCCGGAAAAACTGGTGGCCGTCCGCCAGGACAGCCCCCTTGTGGTGGGACTGGGTGAAGGGGAATACTTCCTGGCCTCGGACGTTCCTGCAGTTTTAAAGCATACCCGTTCTATCTATATCCTCAACGACGGGGAAGTGGCTGTGCTGGAAGCCGGCGGGATTCAGGTTCTTGACCTGAAGGGCAACAAGGTGGAGAAAGAAGTAACAGAGATTAAATGGAAGGCCGAAGAGGCTGAAAAGTGCGGCTATGAACATTTCATGCTGAAGGAGATCCACGAGCAGCCCAGAGCCCTCAGGGACACCCTGGGCGGCCGGATTTCTGCGGACGGCGCCGGAGTCGTCCTTGATGAAGTCACCATCAGCCCCGAAGAAATCAGAGGACTTAAAAAAGTGTTCGTGACCGCCTGCGGGACGGCCTACCACGCCGGCCTGGTGGGTAAATACGTTATGGAAAGGCTGGTGCGGTTGCCGGTAGAGGTGGATATTGCCTCGGAGTTCCGTTACCGCCAGCCCATCATTGGGCCGGGTACCCTGGTGGTGATCATCAGCCAGTCCGGCGAGACCGCCGACACCCTGGCCGCCTTGCGGGAAGCTAAACGCCAGGGGGCCAGGGTTGTGGCTGTGACCAACGTGGTGGGCAGTTCAGTAGCCCGCGAGGCCGATGACGTTATTTACACCTGGGCCGGTCCGGAAATTGCTGTGGCTTCCACCAAGGCCTACACCACCCAGTTGATGTCCATGTACCTGCTGGCCCTGCACCTGGCTGCCCTGCGCGGGACGCTGGAACCCGGGGAAAGAGGCGCACTCCTGGCCGAGATGAAGAACCTGGCCGCAAAGGCTCAGAGAGTTCTGGACAACTCCGCGGTAATCAGGGAGTTTGCCGGGGAAATCGCCGCCGGCAGAAGCCTCTTCTACATGGGCAGGGGACTGGATTACGCCGTGGCCATGGAGGGCTCCCTCAAATTGAAGGAGGTTTCTTACATCCACGCCGAGGCTTATGCGGCAGGCGAACTGAAGCACGGCACCCTGGCCCTGATCGAAGAGAACGTGCCGGTGGTGGCCCTGGCCACCCAGGAGGCCCTTTTCGATAAAATGGTCAGCAACATCCAGGAAGTCAACGCCCGGGGCGCCTCCGTGCTGGCTTTGGCCATGGAAGGCCTGGAGGAAGTGGAGAAGGTGGCCAAAAGCGTCGTTTACATCCCCAAAACCCACCCGCTCCTGGCACCGGTCCTGACCGTAATCCCGCTGCAGCTGTTGGCCTATTACACGGCCGTAGCCAGGGGCTGCGACGTGGATAAGCCTAGAAACCTGGCCAAGTCGGTTACTGTGGAGTAGAAGGCGGGTTTAAACCCGTGGAGTGTTATATGACTAAAATAAACTCCACTCCATAATAAAAAAGTTCTCTAAAATCCCGTAGCAGGTGTAAGGGAAATCTACATTTGCTGCGGGATTTGCTATTTTATTGAGGTTAGGTTAAGAGGTAATAAATTAAGCTAAAGGCATTGATTTTAAAGGAATTTGGAGTACTATAGTGATTGAAAAAAGATTAGAAAAGGGGCATGGAAAATGCAATCTTATACCTTTTTCTTGCTCCTTACTAATAAAAAGAACCGACTTTAATTGAAAAATTGTTTCAGGTAATAAGAAATAATATTAATAAATGGAATGAAAATATTAAATTTTAAAATTCATTTTATTATATGGAAGAGATTAATAGAATAGTATAGAATACTGGCATAAGTTTTATCTATTGGATTTGGGGGGAGAACTTATGAAGATAATGCTGCCTGATAAAGATACAGAAAAGAAAGAATATGATATTGGACTGTAAGTCTAAAGAGTTATGAACAAGCATTTGATGAATTGTTTTGGGGAGATACAAATAATAGAATGGAAATCTTTTTCATGGAAACAAGATATATGGAAGAGATTCTGATAACGAGGTCGTAGCCCATGCCGCAAGCGCTCTAATGAGCATAATTGAGGCATATATTAATGAAAATTGATTATTGTAGATGGTACTATCAGCTTTGTATTCAATTAAACAGAAAGCTTAATAGAGATAGATGATTAAATATATAAATATTAAACTAAATAGAGGAGGTGAATACATGGGGATTGCGGCTAAATTGCCGGTGATTATCTTGGAATATCAATGGCACAAGTTATGAGGCTATGCCCAGAGTTGGTGTGTAAAGTGGAATTATACTGACTTATAAACCAAAGAGGGGGACCATGATGATGTTGAAAAGAGTTTTTACATTGCTCTTAGGTGTTATAATTGGTGCGCTGGTTTTCGGAACAATTGGTTTTGCGTCCGGTTATCAGCGGCAAATCACCGTAGATTTCTTGCCTCTCAAGTTTATCTTTCATGGGGTAGAAAAGCACCTGGATCAGGACCTACCAGCTTTCATTTATAACGATGTAACTTACGTTCCCGTACGCTTTGTGGCTGAGACATTGGGTCAGTCGGTGGTATGGGATGGAGATAATTTATGGTGTTAACCGTGCTTATCTATTTGGTATTTTGCGCATGGTGAGCAAAACCAGAATAGCGACATCGACATTTTAGTTGAGTATAAAGCAGATGCAGAACAAACACTGTTCAAAATAGAATTAGAGGCTAGCTTGCAAAGGAAGGTGGATGTATTAACAGAAGCTGCTATTTCACCCCACATTAGGCCATATATTCTACAGAATAAGAAGGTAATTATGTGATGGATGATTTGACCTATGTCCAACCGGGGGTGCTTCCACTATTATGAAGAAGGTAGCCTCGGCTCATTATCTGGCTGAAAGGGGCGATCGATTACCCAAGTATCTTAACAAGGACCTATCTATTCTATATGAAAGTAATTCAATCATTAAACAGTTGTCTCATCAACCACCAGCGCACCGATTCTACGGCAGTCCAGGGTGGTTGTTGCTGCGCCAGTTGGGATTCCGCCAGGGGTGCTCCCCGATTGAAGCATATTCATCAAAAGCAGGCCCTTTCCCCCTTTTCTCGCTGCTTTAAGAGCCTGCCTCAAAAGTCCATGCTGAATAAACATCATTGCCATATTAACTGACTTGCGTGAATGCGCTGTCATTGGGATTTTTTTTGTTTCCCCGTCGTCCCGGAACTAAGGCCAAAATACATAACCGGGTCGGCAGTCAAGACCTTTTCTTTACCGGCTGCAATCTCGTCAATATAAGGCTCATAGTCTGCATAGGCGGTCAGTGGTACTTCGCGTTTAAATTTGACGGTATCATGGATTTCTGAAAAACGGTACATCTGTCCGTAGACCGTTTCTGAATTACCCTTGAGGATCTCCTGGAGTGTTTCACGATTCAATTCTCCAGCCCGGAGAGTATCATTCCTAAACTTCTTGTAAGAAGCGTCCGCGGCCAACGCATATATCCAATTCACAGCCCGCTGCATAATTCCCACACTTTCACTCCCTCCCGCCTAACTCCACTAACACCTTCAAGAACTTTTCTAATGATTGGTTCATTGCTATAATCTCGGGCAGGCCAATTTTATTTATGATATCCCTGTGTTTTTGTTTTTGCTGCTGTTCAAAGGCCTGAAGCTGAGATACCCCTTCTGGTGTGAGCCGGATCAGAACAAGCCGCCGGTCTTCTTCACTTCTGGTCCTGGTAATGAGCCCTAATTTATAAACCCGGTCAATAAAACCAGTAGCCGCCCCCCAGGGTGATTCCAAACCGCCCGGCTATTTCTGAAGGAGTCAAGGTACTTTCCCGTTCTAAGAGCTTAAGAAGATACATTTGATGCGGGGAAACCTGGCTGCCTTCAGGCGTAAGATATTTTTGATATTCCTGCCATATTCTCCGAAAAAGGGCAGCTGATTTTTCCAGGATGTCAGCATCACACACAAAATTTTCGCCCATTGTTAACCTCCGTTATCAAAGCATTGATACAATTATAAGCCCCATAAATAGTTTGCGGCAATAACTATTTATGGGGCTTAGTTTAAATGCAAAACTGCGCCCAGCCATGGTAGAAGATATGAGATAAATTATCTTGTTTCATCTAATAATAATTTGAAAGGAGCGAATTTTATGTTAGAAAACATTTTATTTAGAAATGCGAGAATTGATGATTTGCCAATTATTGTCGATATTTATAATTCAACTATTCCAGGTAGAATGGTAACTGCTGATACTGAACCTGTATCAGTGGATGATAGATTGGCCTGGTTTAATGAACATAATCCTGAAAAAAGACCGTTGTGGATTGTAGAGTATAGAGGTAAACCATGTGGTTGGGTAAGTCTTCAATCTTTTTATGGAAGGCCGGCCTATAATGCAACTGCTGAAATAAGTATTTACCTTCATGAAAATTACAGGGGTAGAGGACTTGGTAAAAAAGTTTTAACCAAGGTCATTGAAGAATGTCCCAAGTTGGAAATTGATACGCTACTTGCCTTTATCTTTGCACACAATGAACCTAGCATTCGACTATTTTCAAATTATGGTTTTGAGAAGTGGGGTTTCTTACCGGAAATTGCGAAATTAGATGGAATAAAACGTGATTTAGTGATTTTAGGGAAAAAAATATATTAATGTCTACATAAGTATTAAACTAAACGGAACTGCAGGTTGTACAAAATGTCCCCTCGGCAGGCCCTGTTTACCGCTTATAGGGATGCCTGCTCCCCCGCGGATCAGATTAAATGCCTGGATTGGCAGGCAAGACGGGCAGAATTTGCTTGTAAGGCTCCGGCGGAGGTTATCGAGGAGACACTTGCAAAAGTTCGAACTTTGCTTGAATGACGGTTAGATAGACAGAATGCAGAAAGTGGCGGTTGAAACTTTGTAGATATAAAGTTTTGGGTGGTGTTGTTTATTCCGGTTTTTGAGGTTATATTTGGCCCTGGGCTACTTAAGGTATTAAATTTTTGGTATGATGACATTGTGGACCTGGCAATATTGACCGGGTAATGTTTTACTTTCATCTGAAGAGCTCATGATTTTTGATGACCGTTCCAGTTGCCGCAAACTTGCAGGAAAGGAAGTCAGGATAAATGAATTTTGTACCTGAAGCAGTTCCTGTACCACAGGCTGGAGGGCCGGCGTACTGGTTTGTTTTTCGCCGGGAGGAGCTGCTGGTGTGTCTGGAGAGTGGCCTGGCTGTTATTCCATATACCGCTGACAACCCGGTCCCGGGAGCTGAAATGATCCGGAAAATCTATCTGGGCCGGTTGGACGGAAGCCCGTGTTACGCCGTTGAAGTGTCAAGTGCCTGGTGCCCTTTACCTGGTACGGAATTTCGGGGCTTAAGAAAATTGTCCGGGCTGGTGGAGGAAGGCCTCTTCAAAATCGCTGGCAGGGCCGGCCAGCTGTTGCACTGGGACAGCACCCACCAGTACTGCGGCAGGTGCGGTGCGCCAACGGAGACAAAGGCGGATGAGCATGCCAGATTGTGCCCCCTTTGCGGCCTGACCGGCTATCCCCGCATTTCCCCGGCAGTAATTTGCCTCATCACCAGGGGGAAGCAAGTACTGCTGGTAAGGCGTGCCGGCATGCAATATTACAGCGTAATAGCGGGATTTGTTGAGCCGGGTGAATCACTTGAGGAGTGTCTGCGCAGGGAAGTCCGGGAAGAAGTGGGTATAGAGATTACGAATATCAATTACTTCGGCAGTCAGCCCTGGCCTTTTCCCCATTCCCTGATGGTCGCCTTTACCGCCTGTTATGCCGGAGGCGATCTTGCCGTAGATATGGTGGAAATCGTAGAGGCAGGGTGGTACACGGCAGGTAACCTGCCCGGCTGCTTGCCGCCTCACTTCAGCATTGCCGGAAAGCTTGTCAACTGGTTTGTTGATAACTTTGCTGAATAGATTTAAATGAGGTGTCAGAGTTTATGGGAGCCGGCCCGGGCGGCCCGGAGGCCATGGTGCCGTAGGTATGGGCATTGCGGAACACAGCAAAGTAAGCAATTGTGTTCAATTCATAGAGAAGGGGGCAGGTTACCTGAAAAAAATTACCGATCATCAAATCAGAATACCAAAACCCCAGAATGGTTTCCGGTGCTTCACATGTCCCCCGGCTAAATTACTTTTTGTTGCTCGTCATTAATGTGCAGGAAATACTGGATAAGCCGGGAAACTCTTGATATAATTCTAGTGAGTGAGGAGGTTGAAGCAGGTTTAATCATGAACAGGCCGGATTTTGAATGGTACAGATCATTGTTTCTGAAATGTATGTCGAAATTTAAGGAATGGGATATTCCAGATTGTTGCGGGGAAAAATGGCTTGAACTGAACGATGAGGATTCGAGACGCGAGTTGCTTGAAGCAGTCAGTGCAGAGCTAAAGAAAAGCTGCGGGTCTGCTTTCGAGGTTAACAGAAGGCTCTTATCGGTAGACGGCCCGGTTGAAAGTGTGATCATTCAGACATTTCATGAGTTTAATACAATTTACCTGGTCAATAGAATCAATGAAAAAATAATGGCAGCTAGATTGGGACAAGACCACGATCTCGAAAAGATTAAAAATTAAAAATATTTTAAAAAAATTTGTTTGAGGAAGAAGGAATTTTCGAGAGGCAGTTGAATATGTTTTAGTAGAGGTTGGTAAACGGCCAATTTTGCCGGGCTGTTTTTATGAACCGACCTCATGCAATGGTTTTGGGGGTATTAAAGAAACAAGTTTTCGATCAGGCGCCGGTATTTATTACCGGGAGTTTGAGGCGAAAGCTTATTGTAGCTTGTTTCTTTGACCGTCCATGAACCATTTTTATTTTCCACAGGAAGGGAGTGATGTGAAAAGCAGATTTCAGTTAAAAACCGGCGCGCGGAAGTACTCATTCTACAATCATATTTATTATTTGGAAGCCCGGTAGTTAGAATCATTCTTTAAAAATTATTAGACGTATGGCTTAACGGGAACAACAGCTGAAAAACGGGAAGTAGTAACTACAAGTACAAGAAGATAGAACAAAGAAAGGAAGTGAAATTATGCCTAGATGGGTTCCTCTTTTAGGTGGAGTGCTGGGCAGTACTACCTGCGGTTTGTTGCTTTACGCCTTCAGCGTTTTTATCAAGCCCCTGAGGGGAGAATTCGGCTGGACGGCCACTGAAGTTCAGCTGGCTTACGCTATTGCCGTACTGATCTTCGGTCTAATGACTTTCCCCGCCGGCAAATTGAGCGACAGGTTCGGTCCCCGGCCGGTGGTGGTTATCGGAGGCGCTATCCTCGGTATCGGTTTCTTCATGGTATCGACGATCAAATCTGCTTCAGACTTAAGTCTGCTGTATATATACTATGGAGTTATTGCCGGCTTTGGTGGCGGTCTTGTTTATCTGCCGCCGATTTCCACTGCCCCCAAGTGGTGGCCTGACCGGAGGGCGCTGGCCACCGGTCTTACGGTTGTCGGTCTCGGTTTAGGCTCGTTTATCATGGGCCCCCTGGCCACATCACTGATTAATAATCCAAGTATCGGAGGCGGGAGTGCGCTTCCTGTATTCAGGTATGTTGGTATTGCGATGTTTATTATGGCTATCGTCGCCGGTCTTTGTCTGCAGAATCCGCCTCCGGGCTACAAGCCTGCCGGTTGGAACCCGCCCGCGCCGAAGGCCGGCGCGCCTAAAGCTGGCCGGGACTACACTTTCGGAGAAACAATCAGGACAATCCAGTTCTGGATGCTCTACTTTGCTTATTTCTGCGGTTCCTTTGCCGGTCTGATGGTTATCGGGGTCATTGCCGCCCACGGTATTAATGAAATGAACAAAGAAGCGGCTGCCCTGGCGGGGGTTGCCGTCAGTGCGCTGCCCAAGGAAGTAACGTCGGCTATCGCCATGCAGGCTGCTATTGCAACCAGTTGCCTCAATGCCGCCAACGCGCTGGTCCGGGTTTTGATCGGCGCTATTGCAGACAAGACAGGAACGAGGATCTGTTTCCTGGTTACCTTTGTTCTTCAGGTAGTTGCCATGCTGGTGCTGTTCCCGGTAGGCAAGGCCCTTTTCCTCCTTTGTGTTGTGGCCATTATCATCGGCTGGAACTACGGCGCCATGTTTACCCTGTTCCCGGCCACTTGCCTGCAATACTTCGGCCCGACGGCACAGGGCTCCAACTACGGCCTGCTGTTCACCTCCTGGGGTATAGCCGGATTTGTGGCGAACTTAATTGCCGGTAGAATGTTTGATATCTTTGGGACTTACATGATGTCCTTTACTATCGGCGCAGTATTAGTTGCGGCCGGTGTCATCGCCCTGGTCATCACCAAGCCTCCGAAAAGGCTGGCAGCCTAAGGAGGTCCGGTTCGCCTTTGCCTTACTGCCGTTTAACATTGACAGAAAGCGCCCTGTTTAAAGCAGGGCGCTCCGTCAAGGGATGAGCAAACAAGCTGTAACGAACCTTTCCAGGTCATTTGCAATTAATGGGAAATGTCTCCGAAGATAACACCCGGGGGGATCTGTGACGATCAATAGTAATAAAAAAGGGCGCTTGCCGGGCGCCCGATACAGGGGTATTGATTTTAGTATTTTTTCTAATTAAAAAGCCTGGATTATTCTTTTATTTTCTTCTTAACGAAGTATCCCTGGGGATCGATCACCTCCCGGATTAGCCTGATTTCTTCAACTGTCGGGGGCTCGAACTCGTAAACATCACTGGGGATGATCAGTTCAAACCCGGTGGCGTCCTGTACGCTTTTAACAGTTTCACCGGGTAGGGTGGCTACAAGTTTCATCCGCTTGGTTTCATCGTCAAATCCAAGGATAGCCTTGGTTGTAATTACCCGCTGGGGACCCTGACCAACCAGGCCTGCGCGCCAGCGTGCGTTCGGCGAGCCGTCGAGATAGCCGGGGCTGGTGATATAGCTGATTTTTTCGTTGAAGCGTCTGGGCTCGTGGACCATTATGATGATGGTGCGTTCGCAGGAACAGGCCATATCGCTGGCGCCTCCGCTGCCGGGAAGGCGTGTTTTGGGCCTTAGGTAGCCGTCCGGGAAGTCCCCCATCATAGTGGAGTTCAGGTTTCCATAGGGGTCAATTTCTGCTCCTCCAATAAACCCGATATCGGCATAGCCGCGTTGGGTTAATTCAAAGGCAGAATTCAAGCCCAGCAAGTAATTGGCCTGGAACGTGGTTCTGGAATCCCCTACGGAAAGGGGCAGACCACGGCTGAGCACGGGGCCTACGGCGCCTGCTTCGAAAACAGGGACAATACCGGGCCCGTGGGTCAACTGGGCAAGGGTGATTGCCACCATGGGCAGGCCGGTGCCGGCGAAAATTACTTTATTGTCAGGCAGGGATCTGGATCCTGCCACAACGATCATTTCTTGAGTGGTAAAATCTTCCGAATATTTTGTCATCATGTTCACCTCCCTATGATCCTAAAACGGTAAAGCCTGCTTCCAGGCGAATACCGGGTTCCATTTTTTGTGCATAACGGATTTGTTCAAATGGGAGTTTGTCGATAAATTCGGCAAAGTTTTCCACTCCAAAAATAAGCTGGTCATAGTATTTCTGCAGCGGGGCGGGGTCTCCCTTGCGGAACTTTTCGCATGCCCCCCTAAATTCTGCAATGTGTTTTTCATCGAAGTAATGGAGGCCATGGCAATTGCCCGGATAAGAACCGAAAGGTACTTCAATAACGGCGTCAACTGCAAAGAACGGAATGCTGACCCGGTTCGGGTAGCGGGTCATTTCCGTGTGCTCAATCAAACGTTCGCAGGTAACAATAGTGTGAGCGGAGGCCATGGCAATTTCAGGACAGGTATAAAGCGGGCCCTGGATCCTGCAGTTACCGTAAATATCTGCTTCCTGCACGTGAACGATGGCTACGTTCGGGTGAGAAGCAGGAAGGAGCATGATCGGTCTGCCGGTGAAGGGGCAATCCATTACAACAGCCCGGTTGCGCTGGAGCATGTCGCTTCCCATGGGGCTGCGGCAGGGAATGAAAGGGAGCCCAATGGAGCCGGCCTTGAAGCGGGCGGACATGTTGTAGTTACTCCAGTCTTCAAGTTCCAATTTGCCTGTTTCAGTCAGGTATCTTAAAAGCGGGGAAATCCCGAAAGCTTCGTGAGCCCAGTAAGCAAATTCCATTCTTCTGATACTGTTCTTGCTCTCGTCCAGAACCATGGCGCCGGCCAGATACTCGATGGCAAGTCCGGCAGACTGATAGGAAAGAGTTAAGTCCTTTTTTCCCTGCCTGATGATTTCGTGAACGATGGCAATGGGCTGACGGCCGTTGACAAATCCGGCAACGCCGATGTTGTCTCCGTCCTTAACGTACTTTTGCACCGCCTCTTTCAGACTTAATCTTTTGTCCCTCTTTGATTTGTCCTTGTTAGCCAGAAATTGTCTGGCTTCGTCGGGTGATAATCCAGTCCATTCAATCATAAGCTCTCTCCCTACGGTTTCCTGGCCGGGTCAGCAAAATACCGGCCTCCTTCCGTCCACTACGGAAGGCAGCAGTTGCACACAAATATAGACTTTAGTACTTGTGACTGCTGGAAACCTTCCCCCTTTCTTTAAATATAAATCTTCTGTTTTTAGAACGATTCACCCACCCATGAAAATATTTTATAGGTTTTGTTAAGAAAATTATATTGGCTAATGGAACAGGATTCAATATGTCTTAAAGGACTAGTACCATTGATAGATTCCAAAGAAGAAAATTTATGTTATGATGATTACACAATATTAGCAAAATTATGAATGTAGCAATAATTCTCTATTGTGCGACATTTGTTGACACTACACTTAAATAAGCAATTCGTAAAAATTCCCGACCTATCCCTGCCCTTCATTTTACAAGTATTTTTCAATAAGTATGCCGCATATTTATAATCGTCTATTTTATCCGGTAACAATTTTAGTCCCCCTTTTTACCTAATACAGAATATTTGGGCCAAAGGGTAAAAAGTCAAGATTCTTGGATGGTACATGCCGGGATAAAAGAGGGACTAGTACCATAGACTGATTGCCAGGTTGCGTAAGTGTAGTATAATTTAGATAATTATGAATATTTTTAACTTATCAACAATTGGGTTTGCTTGTATTTTATTTTTTTAAAAAAAAGTCCAAGAGCATTTTTGTCTCATCTGTTCAGGTGGTGTTATGGAAAGTGCGCTTTTAAAGGTGTTTTCTCTAGCGTGGGGGGTGATGTTTAGGGGATTTAAAGAGAGAGAAATATTTACCGTCTTGGGATAGGAATAAGGAATAGAAATTTTTTAGGGGAGGTAAAAAAATGATAAACACTGTTAGTTCCAAAATTAAGAACATTTCCACCCTGCAGTATAAGGAAAAAAAATTTGAGTATTGGGGCCCGACTCCCGACGAAGCCAGGAAAAAAATGGTGGAGAAGTCCCATGCCCAAAAAGATAAAAGAGTCACCTTAAAGGAAGCTGTAGCAACCCATATTAAAGACGGTATTAACCTTGGCATCGGCGGTTTTGTCAATACCAGGGTGCCTGTGGCCATCATTCATGAGATTATCAGGCATGGAGCGAGAGACCTGACCCTTTCCTTCCAGTCCAATTCCATTTGCCCCGAGCTGCTTGCCGGTGCCATGATCCTGGATCCGGATCGCGTTTCAATCAGGCGTGTAGAGTTGGCCTGGTGGGGCTATGAAATCATCGGTATTGCTCCTCTGGTTAGATATCTGTCAACCAACGGGATTATCGAAATGGATGACTATACAAACTACGGTATGTCCGTAAGATTCAAGGCCGCCGCAATGGGTATTCCATTTATTCCGGTGCGTGACCACGGCGGCTCCGACATGGAATTGG
>FZPS01000048.1_pt486 | contig 35572 bp, 37 predicted proteins | sample 1817821 | NCBI WGS metagenome assembly FZPS01 (sample SAMEA104158645, study PRJEB21678) | metagenome | place: Germany | collected 2015-04-21
AAATTTGATTAATCAATAAAATTAAAATAATCGTTGAAATAATCGTTGACCTGTTGAATGGAATGTGATATAGTAGTCCTACCTTTTAACAGGGGTTCTTTTTTTGTCGCAAAAAACAGGATATGAACCCTACCTGTAACAAGGGAGGCAAAATTTCCATTACATGAGGAGGTGCCGCAAATGCGAGTAAAAATTACGCTATCCTGCACAGAATGCAAGCAAAGAAATTACAACACAATGAAGAACAAGAAAAACAATCCGGATAGACTTGAGATGAACAAGTACTGCAGGTTCTGCCGAAAGCATACGGTTCATAAAGAATCGAAGTAGGGGGAAGTCATGGCTAAAGTTAACAAGAAAGGTAAGAAGCAGAACTTCTTTGTTCGATTTACAAAAAGAATCGCGAAATGGTTCCGCGAGATGAGAGCCGAGCTTAAAAAGGTCGTGTGGCCTACACCAAAACAGGTTGTAAACAACACTTGGATTGTAATCTTGACTGTGTTGGTAGTGGGGCTGGTAGTATCCCTGTTCGGATTAGCCGCTACTTCGGGAATATCCTTTCTAATTGGTCTCACGAAATAGCAGTAACTGTTCGAGATAGCTGTGAAGGGTAAGGAGTAGACAATGCCAGACGAAGCAAGATGGTACGTAGTACACACGTATTCAGGATATGAAAGCAAGGTTGCTGCAACAATTACTACGATTGTTGAAAACAGAAAGCTCCATGATCTTATACTTGACGTAAATGTTCCTACCGAAATTGTCACAGAGATAAAAGATTCAAAGGCAAAAGAGGTTGAGAGAAAGATATTTCCGGGATATGTACTAGTCAAGATGATTATGACGGATGAGAGCTGGCATGTTGTTCGAAACACTCGAGGTGTCACCGGCTTTGTTGGACCCGGATCCAGACCGATTCCGTTGACCGATGAGGAAGTACTGTCACTCGGTGTAGAAAAGCACGAGATAGAGTTATCTTATGGCGTTGGTGACAGTGTTAAGATTATGGACGGTCCGCTCGAAGGGTTTATCGGTACTGTTGAGGATCTCGCACCCGAAAAGAACAGGGTGAGAGTCATCGTGTCGATGTTTGGACGTGAGACCCCAGTTGAGCTGGCACTTGACCAAGTTGAAACAATTGTTTAGTTCTTTATATTCTGCGAACATGTAGTTCGCCGAATGTTCTCTCGTGGGAGGAGAATCTTCCGCAAAGCGTGCAGCCGAAGGACGGCACCGCACGCCCCACCACATTTTATCGAGGAGGTGCCATGTTTCATGGCTCAGAAAGTAATAGGATATATTAAGCTTCAGATTCCTGCGGGCAAGGCAACACCCGCACCACCTGTTGGTCCTGCACTTGGACAGCACGGTGTCAACATTGTTGCTTTTACAAAAGAGTTTAACGAGCGCACAAAAAATGATGTCGGGCTCATAATTCCTGTGGTTATCACAGTCTATGCAGACCGCTCCTTTAGCTTCATAACAAAAACACCCCCGGCAGCCGTTCTTATTAAGAAGGCATGCAATCTCGATAAGGCATCCTCAGTTCCCAACAAGGATAAGGTTGCAACCATTTCAAAGGAAGACGTCCGTAAAATTGCTGAGACAAAAATGGTCGATCTTAACGCCTCATCGGTTGAGGCCGCTATGCGTATGATCGAAGGTACAGCTCGCAGCATGGGCGTTCTTGTTGGAAAGTAAAGGAGGGTGTAAATAATGGCAAGAGGAAAAAAGTATAGAGAGAGCGTAGCGTCATTTGACAAGACTGCGCATTACGATACAGCCGAAGCACTTGATCTCGTAACAAAAACCGCAAAGGCAAAGTTTGATGAGACTGTAGAACTGCACGTAAGGCTCGGTGTTGACAGCCGTCATGCAGACCAGCAGGTTCGTGGCGCAATCGTTCTGCCTCACGGAACCGGTAAGAATGTCCGCGTACTTGTCATAGCTAAGGACGATAAGGCTCAGGAAGCTATCGATGCCGGAGCGGACTTCGTAGGCGCTGAGGATATGGTTGAGCGTATACAGAAGGAAAACTTCTTTGATTATGACGTAGTTGTTGCTACCCCCAACATGATGGGAGTCGTAGGAAGAATCGGCCGTATACTCGGACCCAAGGGCCTAATGCCCAACCCGAAGGCCGGAACTGTTACTAATGACGTAGCAAAGGCTATAGCAGAGCTGAAAGCTGGTAAGATCGAGTACCGCCTTGACAGAACTAACATAATCCACTGCCCCATTGGCAAGGTCTCCTTTGGAGTTGAGAAGCTCTCTGAGAACTTCAACGCACTGATGGATGCAATAATTAAGGCGAAACCTGCTGCAGCAAAGGGCAAGTACGTCCGTTCCTGCGTAGTGGCATCTACAATGGGACCTGGTGTAAAAATCAACACTGGTCTGTTTGCCTAAACTGGGACCGACTACCCAGATTATTGCTTGAATTTTCGAAAATACGCTTGACAAGCGTGACATAAATTGATATATTGTTCTAGCGTTCCAAAGACAGCAGGATTCCTTCGGGATCTAAAAGGCAATGCCGTCCAGCCGAGGAAGAGCAAAGATAGAACGGTTTACTGTTATTACATGTACTGTTATTGCACGAAAGTATTAACGGGTATTACAACATGTATGACATGTAGAACATTTCAGTTCTCTCATTGACTTATTCCGTGCCTGTGTGTCTTCGAACACGCAGGCACGTTACTTTTAGGAACGTGGGATATTAATCCATGGAGGTGAAACTGTGCCAAACGCCAAAGTATTGGAACAGAAAAAGGCCATCGTACAAGCGCTAGCTGAAAAGCTAAGGAATGCGCAATCAGGGGTGTTCGTTGACTACAAGGGAATCAACGTAGCAGATGACACAAAGCTTCGTGCAGACATGCGTAATGCAGGTGTTGAATACACCGTGTACAAGAACACCATGATAAGACTTGCAGCACAAGAGGCCGGAATCGAAGGGCTTGAGCCGTACCTTGCCGGTACAACAGCAATTGCCCTAAGTGAGACCGACGTCGCAGCACCCGCAAGGATTGTCACCGATTACGCTAAGAAGATCCAGAACAAGTTCGAAGTTAAGGTCGGACTTGTCGAAGGCAGGCTTGTAGACGCAAAGCAAGTTGAGGCAATAGCAGCTCTCCCGTCAAAGGAAGTTCTTGTTGCCACCGTGTTAGCCGGCTTAAACGCGCCGATCTCCGGATTTGTGAATGTGCTTAACGGTAACCTTAGAGGTCTGGTTGTTGCACTGAACGCAATCTGTGAGCAAAAAGGATCAGACGCTGCTTAACCAACTTGAGTACTCTGTACTTGTGGTCCACAGCGAGAAACCCGATCAATTGATTATCAAAACGAATTTACTAAAACTATGACTATTTTGGAGGTCTACTGTAATGAGTGAAAAAATTACAAAGCTGATTGAAGATGTAAAAGCACTAACCGTACTCGAGCTGAGCGAGCTCGTTAAGGCACTTGAAGAAGAGTTTGGTGTATCCGCAGCGGCTCCCGTAGCTGTTGCAGCTGCTCCTGTTGCAGCCGCTCCTGCTGAAGAAGAGCAGACCGAGTTTGACGTAATCCTTGCTGCCCACGGCCAGAAGAAGATCGACGTCATTAAGGCTGTCCGTGAGGTCACCTCACTAGGTCTTAAGGAAGCTAAAGCACTCGTCGACGAAGCTCCCAAGCCCCTCAAGGAAGGCGTCAGCAAAGAAGAAGCTGAAGAGCTCAAGAAGAAATTTGAGGACCTTGGTGCAACAATCGAGCTTAAGTAAGCTTAAAATCGAACAATGCAAAGATACATCCCGAAGGAAATGTAGAAATACAGCTCCTTCGGGATTTTTCTATCCCTTTATCATCTTGACAAGACCCCTTAAGAAATGTCCGTTTGCCATATCTAAAAGGCCGCTGAATATACCGCCCTTCATACCACTGTTGATATGCATACTCCTCAGTGGGGAATCAACGCTGGAAGCGACCAACATTTTGAAATTGGGATTTGAGTAATCACGTTTACCGCCAAATGACTTGGCGATGGTTTTCTCCGCAAAGTACTGCATGCACCTCATTACAAAAGAGTGATCCCTCATTTCCAGTATGGTACTATCCATGGTGAAATTCCCCTTTGCCGGCTTCGTGTCCAAAACAACTCTGCCGTACATTATCTCCCATTGAGTCTGGGAGGGGGTGCCAAAGGGAGCTTCGTACCAGCTTCCCGACTGCCAATGCGGAATTGCAACCTCTTCACCTTCTTTATGAACTGTAGCCGACAGAAGTATATTCCTACTGTTTGTACCGATCTGAATTTCATAATCTCCAGAAGGAATCTTCCAGCCTTCGTTCCAAACTGCAAAACAGCGGTCGCATAGTTCAAAGGATACAGTTCTACTCTCACCCGGCTGCAAGAAAAGCTTCTGAAAGCCCTTTAACTCCTTCACAGGGCGGTACAAGCCATCCTGGGGCGGGGCAATGTAGAGCTGGACGATCTCTGAGCCGGCGGCTTGACCTGTGTTAGTTATTTCCGCAGTCACAAGATTGCCGTCTATAACTAGATTAGAATAGGAAAAGTGTGTATAGCTTAGGCCAAATCCGAATGGCCATCGCACTTCTACTTTGGCTTTGTCATAATATCGGTACCCTACATAGATGCCCTCTCGGTATTGAGGATTTTTTAGATTTCGGTAGTTGTCGGCAGTTACACAGTCCTCATAGACCGCAGGCCAGGATTCTGCCAGCTTGCCGCAGGGATTTGATTTACCAAATAGCAAGTCAACTATGGCTTCACCTCCAGCCTGTCCGGAGAGGCCCATATAGAGGATTGCCTTTACCCTGTCTGCCCAGGGACACTCCACTACGCTCCCACTACACAGGACGATTACTGTGTTGGGATTTGCTACGGAAACAGTATCAATTAGTTTAAGGTGTCCTTCCGGCATTTTCATTGTATCTCGATCAAAACCTTCGCTCTCATAGGAGTCTGGCAGACCAACTACCACAACCGCAACCTCTACTGCCTTAGCAATATTTGCAGCCTCAGTTAGCATGGTTTCATTGGTAGATCCGTCCGGATTATAGCCTGGTACATATAGCGTACCGGGTAACGAATCACGGATAGAGGTGAGTTTAGTCGGATTGATGTGGCTGGAGCCAGCACCCTGATAACGTGGTATCTCTGCCATACAGCCCAACAGAGCAATATTGGCGTTTGTGTCAAGGGGAAGAATGTCGTCCGCGTTTTTTAGAAGCACTGCACTTTCCATAGCTGCCTGTTTTGCAAGGCTATGGTGGGATTCAACATCAAAACTTCCAGTAGGCTCAGAAATCGGCTTTGATTCCGACATCAACTTCAACACTCGAAGTACGCAATTGTCGATATCTGACTCTAAAAGTTCCCCATCTAGAACCGCTCGTTCCAGTTCTTTTTCCATATAGTCGCTGCCTCCTGGCATACTTAGATCACAACCAGCTCTCATCGCAGCGATACGATTATTCATCCCGCCCCAGTCAGTCACCACTAGGCCCTCAAAACCCCATTCTTCCCGGAGAATATCGGTTAAGAGGAGCTTGCTGTCGGAGCAGTGAGTTCCGTTGATCTTGTTATAGGCAGACATAACAGTTGCTGGCTTACCTTCCTTGACAGCAGTTTCGAATGGAGCGAGGTAAATCTCCCGCATGGTTCTATCATCCACTTGACTATCACCGTTAAAGCGTTTGTACTCCTGATTGTTGAGTGCAAAATGCTTTAGGCTTGTTCCCACACCGGTTGTCTGAGCAGAGCGTATGAAAGCGGCCGAAAGTTGCCCTGCTAGAACCGGGTCTTCTGAAAAGTACTCGAAGTTGCGTCCGCATAGGGGGTCGCGCTTAATATTAACGCCGGGTCCTAGTACCACGCCCACACCGTATGCTCTAGCTTCTTCTGCAATCGCTCCCCCTATCTTCCCCAAAAGCTCTCTGTCCCAACTACACGCAGTTAGAGACGCTGTAGGGAAGCAAGTTGCAGGTTCTGAATCGTAGACCCCCAACATATCTTCTGAATTCTTCTGGCAGCGCAGACCGTGAGGTCCGTCACTAAGCATAACCGCAGGAAGGTCAAACTGTGGTAACGCTTCGGTAGACCAAAAATCGACACCGGAGCAGAGTCTGATTTTTTCCTTCAACGATAGTTTTTGAACGATTTCTTCAATACTCATTTCGATGCTCATATAGTCCCTCCTTGCTATTGGGTTTCACCCTTACTCGAGAATTTATATACTCCTGCACCAACCTCTTGTGTTTGGCTGTCGGGTAAAGATATAGTTGCGGAGCAGTTAGCTGGAATGGTGATCTCATAACACCAGCTACCGTCATCGTCCTTGCTCCAACTGGAAACCACCTGTCCGTAAACACTATGATAGGAAGCTTTGGCATATGTAAAGTTACCGCCAGGATGTGGTGCAATGGTGAAATGATTTTCGCCGTCCATTCGGATGCCACACATTTTTTCGAACAGCCATTCCACTACTGAGCCCTTAGAATAATGGTTCAGCGAGCCTGCTCCAGCTCCTCCTTTGGTATAGGGACCTTCCCAACTCTCCCAGATAGTGGTTGCACCCTGTCTCGGCATGGAGAGCCAGCCGGGAATTTCCTCGTTCTCTAGCAGCTTATAGGCATACTCAATGTCGATCTCCATCAGCACATTCAAGATGAAAGGAGTGGAGAGAAAGCCGGTACCCAAACGCCAGCGGTAGTTTTCCATAGCTTGAATCAAGCGATCTTTGGCGAAAGTAATCTGTTCCTCTGTAAGCAGATTGAGCGCAAGCGGTCGCACCAGCAATGATTGCCGGTCGGTGTCTAGAGAGTACTCGGGAGTTGATACAAGCTCCTGGTAGGCGCTCTTGCAGCCTTCACTGAAGCGACGGAACTCTGCGGCATCCTCTGGCTTGTCCAGATGCTCTGCGATTTCTGCCATAAGACGGAACACATAGGATGAGTAGGCGGTGCTGACCTCCGCATGGGGGAAGACTTGCTCTGTCCACTTGTTGATAAACACATCTTCAGGCTCTGACCATTCACCGTAACTGGCACCGCAGTTGACCAGATACTTCTTGTTTTCACCTGAGACTATTGCCTTTCGCCGGAGAGGTGCCCACTTACCACAGCGACGCTCCAAGAAACGAGCAAACTTAGCCATTCTGGGGTAGAACTTCCGTAGAATCTGTTCGTCCCTGTAGACTTCCGCTAACCTGTATGGGATGAAAATTCCAGCATCTGACCAACCGGAGGAGCCGTTCATTGTACCCATGAAAAAGTCGACGCCGCCATATGGAGCGATCTGAGGTAGGTTTCCGTTCTTGTACTGTAGATCGTAAATATCATTTAAATATTTCTTTGCAAAACTGCGATAATCAAAGAGATACGATGCGCTCTTTATGAAAATCTGTGCATCTCCTGTCCAACCGTGGCGCTCTCTTGTAGGGCAGTCGGTAGGGAGATCGGCGCTATTGCTTTTGGTAGACCATACTGTGGCCTCCACTAGCTGATCAAGCAGAGGATTGGAGCTTTCAAAGAAGCCAATTCTCTCAAAGTCAGAGTATACCGCTATCCCTGAAAAGTCGGCTTTACCATCAACAATATCACTGAGTAGATCCTCATCCCCTGATATTTCAACATACTGATAGCCAAAGATGGCAAAGCGGGTTTTATAGTTGTTTTGGCCCTCGCAACAAGTATAGTTGATCTCCTGCTTGGGAGTTATTCTGGACTTAAGCTTTAGCTGAAAATTATCCTGAGTCAACTCGCCGTCCATGAGCATCTCACCAAAACGCAGGATGAGCCTCTGTCCCTGGCGGGCATTAACTGAGAATGCAATATATCCCGCAAAATTCTGCCCCATATCTAGCAGCACTTTTCCAGAAGGCGTACGACTGATAAATGGCTTAAAGATTTCTTGCTCGGTAAGGGGAAGATTGTCGCTGGAGACGGGGAGTACAGTGTGATTTGCTGTTCTTGCTCTACCACTATAAGAAGGAGACCTTGAGGCATCGACAATTTCGCCGTCCTTGTTGTCAGCAAATCTAATTGGTCCGTCATTACTCCATTCCCAGCTAGCATCAGTGACGATGATTTCCTCACTGCCATCCTCATAGGTAAGTACTAATTGAGCAATGACCTTTGTCTGGGTACCATATTGGTCGAGTAACCCCCATGCGCCTACACTTCCACGATACCATCCGTCAGCTAGCAGAATGGTTATGCTGTGGTTGTGGTTCTCAGTAAAATGCTTGGTTGCGTCAAGTGTTTGTGCCTGCACACGCATACGGTAATCTGTAATACCCGGTGCGAGGCACCATGATCCAACCTTTTTGCCGTCAACACTGATTTCGTAAAGTCCGCAGGCAGAGGCATAAAAGCGGGCTTTCTTTATCGGCTTTGATACTTGTACAATCTTTCGGAAACAGTCTACTGGATAGCGCTTTTTTGGCTTTGTAATATACTGCGTTACCTTGTTGGCGCGACGTCGGGGCTTGAAATCCCCCGTAATCCAAGAAGCTTTCCAATCTGCTTCCTCCAAACCGCGCTCAAAAAAGGCTGTGTCGGACCAGTCGCCTACCGTATCATGTTCATCCCAAAGGCGCACCTTCCATTCCACTCTTATGCGGGAGGGGAGGGGGTCAGCACCCCAAGGAATATAGGCCATCTGAGAGGATTGGATCTTGCCGGAATCCCACAGAGTCTTCTCGCTATCCCTATCCTTTGCAGCAATCTGATACGCTGTCTGCTTCAATCCGCCTTCACAGACCCAAGATAGTCTGGGAATCTTTGTGGAAATACCTATTGGGTCGATCATACTTTCCGTTCTTAACCGAGTTGCTTTCACTTTGCAGCCTCCCGTCTCGCCCTAATCTCAGCCTGTTCCTTAACGATAACATCTTCGACATTCAAGAAGTACAGGCATCCAATCATTACGACTGCAGTAAACACTTCAAGACCCACAAAGCCGAAGGTAAACCAGTTTTGTGTCGCTGCATTCTGGACTGCCGCTATAGTCTCCCCGTTGATAAGCTCTGGTGCAATATAACCAGTTCTAACAAGCATCATATTGAAGACTCCGCTTCCGATACCAATGGCAACGGTCGATATTGTCGTCATAACAGAAGCAGACAGTCCATCCACACGGAAGTGGAAGCGCCACTCCATGTGATCGAGCACATCCGCGAAAATCGCCATCATCACGTAAGAGATGGGGAGACCGCCGATATTCTTTATAAATTGACCTATGAGAACTACGATCATGTTAGTAGGATTGAGCCAGCAGATCAAACCACCGACTGCGAAGAGGACCAGACCAGCAATTGTCAGGTTACGTTTTCCTACTTTCTTGGCCAACGGCCATACGGCAAAAATTCCAATTCCCATAGGTATACCGCCGATGGCGGAGACTAGAGTTTGGGTAAAGCCGTCATTGTAGCTCCCAAGTACATAGTTACAGTAGTAAACCAGCGAGGTGTTCTTAATAATAGTGCTGACGCTGTTTATAAGAAAGTAGATGAAGAATGCTAACCAATAGCGGTCGATCAGAGCAGATTTCAACTGTGTTCTGAGAGGAACTGCCTGAACATCGTCCGCCACATTTTCTTCGGTTACCCGCTCCTTAGTGAAATAATACTCTATCATTGTGAAGGGCAATGCCAGAATGGATAGTACGCTCATCACCGTTATCCACGCAGATTTATTGACACCGATTGCTGGGAGAACTATCATGGGAAAAACCAATGCGACAATGATTCCCGTAATCATTACCTCGGAGATGTTGTTGAAAACGGCAAGCCCGCCCCTCTGCTCGGTATTACGTGTGGATAGTGGTGCCATGAGGCGGTGGGACATGTTGTAGATAGTAAAAGCGATAGAGTAAAACAGGTTATAGCTGAATAAAATCCAGATGGATTTTAGTGTGTCGCTTCCGTTTGGGACAACAAATAGCAATATGCCGGAAATCATAAGGAGAGGTGCTGATATCAGGATCCAGGGACGTGCCTTGCCTTCTTTTGTCCGGGTGCGTTCAATGATCTGTCCCATAATAATGTTCGTGATAGCATCAATAATCTTTGAGACTACGGGGAAAATTACGAGAAAGCTGCCGCCCCAAAGACCGCTCACACGTAGTACGTCTGTGTAATACACATTTAGGTAGGAGGCGAGCACGGCATTGAGTAGCAGTGCACCTGCAGGCCCCACAAGATAACCCAGCCACTTTTCCGATTTACTTACCTCTGTTGATGTAGCGCGACTGGAGAGAGCTTTTTTACTGAAAAGACTGTCCATTTGTATAGTCCCCTCTCTTTTTTATACTTCCGTATGTATATATTAGCTAGAGTATATCAAAGGGATGGCAAAATATCTTGCATATCTGTTTTGTATTTGTTATAAATGTAATAAGTTAGGAGGAATATGAATGAAGACAGTGGGTGAGGTGGATCTCGAGTACATCTGTACTTTCATGGGGAATCTAGCAGGCATACCTATACGACTATTTCGAGAAGGCAAGTTAGAGAAATATCACTCCGTTGTATATCTTCCCAAGGATCCTATGTATCTGTATAAAGACGATATCTTTGCTGTTGATGCAAATGTAGGCTATTTCATAACACCGCATTTCAACTATTACGGTATAGTTAATTCGGGTAATCTAAAAATCGTTGTCGGTCCTACAAGGCAGATAATACACAACCCGCAGGAGCTTCGCGCCCTTGCGTTTCGCATGGACATTCCTCCAGAAGAAACTGAAAGTTTCATTCGTGGAATGCAGGACATCGTACGCATGCCGTTAGATAGTGTAATGCAGATGCTATGCATGGTCAACTATATCCTGAATGGAGAAAGACTTGGTTTAGATGGCATCTCCATATACGACGTCCAACAACTAGAGTTGCGGAAAGCACTGGCTTCTCAGCGTATGGAAAACTATCTCCAGGCAGAGGATAAGGCAGTCCTTGCTCCGGAACAGCACAATACCTACTACATCGAGCAGACCATCCTGGATATTATCAGTTCGGGAGACACAGAGGTATTAAAAGAGTGGATATCTTCTGCGCCCGCTGTCCGTCCTGGTGTAATGGCCTCCGATCAACTTAGGCAGATTAAGAACACATTTATTGTTACTGCAACGCTTGTGTCACGGGCAGCAATACGAGGAGGAATGGAGGCCGAGGACGCTTTAGCACTAAGTGATGCATATATTCAGAAGTGTGAACTATTGTCCGATGTCGGAAGAATCAACAATCTGCAGTACAACATGGTTATGGAGTATACTGAGCTTGTGGAGCAGATCCGCAAAAACACATACAGCTCGGAACTTGCTATTGAGGCTGCTAATTATATACGTCGTCATATGTCTGAGCCAATCACAGCCGAATCTATTGCACGGCATCTGAATTTCAGTCGCCCATATTTATCCACAAAGTTTATTGAGGAGACCGGTATTTCACTTACTGATTTTATACTTCAAGAAAAAACAGAGGAAGCTAAGCGCCTCCTCTGCCATTCGGATAAATCCCTTATATCAATAAGTTCTTTCCTAGGATTTTCATCTCAAAGCCATTTTTCTAGAGTGTTTAAGAAGTATAGTGGTTATACTCCCAGTGAATATCGGAGCAAATATACATAGCGTAATACAGTCTAAGCACGCATATCATAAGCGACTAGCTGTTGTTGGCAGATAATCGCTACATCGAGCGGCTCAGTCCTTTTTATACTTGCCTTGGAAGAATAGGGCTATTGTTCCGGGTCCTACGTGTGAGCCAGTGACAGGTTCATAATACACCTTTAGGCATTTTCCTTCAAACCCGTGCTCCCGTAATAAGTCGATGAGGTATTCGACATCGCTTTCACTGTCAGCGTGGGCAATACCTATATCCGCCTTCTTATCGAGAACGAGTTCTGCGTACTTGTCAGCCAGTGTAGCGAGAGCGCGTTTCCTCCCTCTCGATTTGCCGTCCATAACTATTTTTCCGGCCGAATTACCCGTTAGAATCGGTTTAATGTTTAATATCGAGCCGAGAATAGCAGCGGTACCGGAAATCCTGCCCCCTCTTTTCAGATACTCTAAATCGTCTACCATAAAATATTGGCACATAAAGTCTCTAAGTGTTAGTATGCGGTCTTCAACCTCTTCAAAGGACATCCCCTCAGCAATACGCGCCGCTGCTTCGAGAACTAACAACCCCTCTCCGAGCGAGGCGGCCAATGTGTCTATCGCCGCAATTTTCGCATCACTATATACAGCACGAAGTTTTTCAACTGCTACTGCAGCTGAGTGTGCTGTTCCGCTTATTCCACCGGACATTCCGACGTATAGAACGTCGTTTCCGGCCTCGAGTTCCTTTGAAAAGGCCTCTATAAACGTACCGGGGTTTACCATTGAAGTGTTTACGACCGCGCCTTCGCGCATTGCATCATAGAACGCCTTGCCATCAAAGTCAGACTTCTCACTGTAGTCAGCCTCGATACCATCTATGCTATAGGAGAATGGAACAATCGTAATATCGTTCTCAATAATTAAGTTTAGCGGCAGGTTTGCCGACGTATCTGTAAATAGTTTAATCATTTTACCTTCCTTGAATCTCCCCAAAAGAATAGGGCGACGGTGCCGGGACCGGTATGACTTCCAATTGTAGTACCTACATAGTTGATCATTACCTTGCCGTTGAGTTTTTTGAACTTATTTTCAATTAAATCTGCTACAATCTGAGCATCGTCGATACAGTCAGAATGTGAGATATAGCACTTGCCGGAGTATTCTAGGCCACCTTCAGCGTGGGTTTCCATGCGGCGTACTATTTCAGGATATACTTTCTTCTTGGGACGAATCTTTGCTTTCGGAACCAGCCTTCCCTCCGAATCCACGTGGAGAAGTGGGCAAATACCGAGCATCTGACCGATAGCACCCGAGACCTTTGATATGCGGCCCCCCTTGATATAGTACTTCAGGTCGGTTGAAAAAAACCAATGGTGTAGGTTGAGCTTGTTTGCTTCAAGCCAGTCATGTAGTTCATCGATGGACATGCCTTCATCACGTAGGTCCGCTGCACGGTCCATCAGAAGCCCATAGCCTGCAGATGCGGCCAGTGAATCCACGATATATATTTTCCTGTCGGGGAACCTTTCATGCGCTATTCTTGCAGCACTTACTGCGGAGTTATATGAACCCGACAATCCTCCAGACAGAGTGACGTGGATTATGTCATTGCCTTCCTCAAGGTGCTTGGAGAAGAAGTTCAGATACTCAGATACGTTGATCTGACTGGTTGAGGTATCTGCCCCGTTTTCCATTGCTGCATAGAAATCCTTAAAGGAAATGGTCTGGCCGAGGTCGTCGAAGTATTCTTTTCCGTCCAGATGGAAATGAAAGTAGATGTATTTGATATCTCTTTCTTCCAGATGCTCTTTCGTTAAGTCGGCGGTTGAACTACAACTCAATACATAGTTTGCCATGAAAATCACTCCTTAGTTACCGAAATCTGTCTCATGATAACACCCTCATGCAAAAGACATCAACCTACTAACCCTTCTCGCAGCTCTACGATAAACTTGATGGACTTTATTATCGGCAAATAGAAAGTAGAGTCCGCTTTATTGGACTCTACTGGTAGTAGAAATGCAGGCTATTTACAGATAATGGTTAAGTTTTGGGCCTCTTTAGCCGTGAGGTGAGGTAAACAACAATCACTGTGGGGATCATCAACAGGAAGAGCTGCCACCAATTGTGTTTATAGAAAGTAAAGTAGATAGTTGCAATGATACTGAAAACGACCGCAATCACCATATAGTAGACGTATCTTCCACCCTCCCAGATTGAGCTCAGCACAAGGAGCGTGATAAGTGATATTGGGATTGCATATATAAACACGATCCACAGCATATCACCCATCAGCCAAAAGATGATGAAGAGAAGTAGTGCAATCGTCCAGATACCGACAATAACAATAGAAGTGATCGTATCGGTGAGATATTTGGGTAGAGAACGTTTTGCCGGTGGAGGGGTCCAGCCGTCATGTGATGTAAGCAGATAATCTACTGTAACTCCGAAGATTTCACCAATGTTTTTGAGCACAAAAACGTCGGGAGTTGCCTCTGCGCGCTCCCACTTAGACACAGATTTGTCGGAATAGTTGAGTTTTTCTGCAAGTTCGAGCTGCGTCATTCCTGCTTTGGTGCGCAGGTCAATAATATTGCTCGCAATCGTTACTCTAAGCTCGTCCAAGCTCTCACCGCCAAAGTTTAGTAAGTTGATATTACCATACTATAAACGCTCTTTCAAGGTGGTGCGGTGGGGTGCTTTTCGACTTTTTAGACATTTGCTCGGCAAGAGGTGGAGTCTGATAATAGTAGTTAATTTTACTGTTAATATTTTGGGATTAATGGTATAATTTTAAGGACAGAGCCAAAGAGACAAGCATGTTAGAATCTTGACATAACTAAGGAGGTATACTATGTGGAACAGTAAGAGAACCGATGTGTATGAGGGTATGCTGGCGGAAACCGTTACAGTGAAAGGTTACGGTGATGATTTCGTCCACGCATACTATGCGCGCCCCTTGGGAGAGGGACCTTTCCCAGCAGTGGTTTTGATACCCCACATGCCAGGTTGGGACGAGTTTTATCGCGAGACGACCAGGCGCTTTGCACACCATGGCTACCTCGCAATTTGTCCCGATATCTATTGCAGATTTGGGCATGGCCTGCCCGATGAAATCGCCCAAAAAGCACGCGCTGAGGGCGGTGTACACGATGAGAGTGTAGTAGGAGACAGTGTTGGTGCAATGAACTTTATCCGTTCAATGCCGAACTCGAACGGCAAGGTCGGTGTAATAGGAACTTGCTCAGGCGGAAGGCACGCTTTTCTCGCTGCATGCACAGCCGAAGGTTTTGATGCAGTTGTTGACTGCTGGGGAGGCGGAGTTGTAATGACGGAAGAGCAGCTGTCCCCCGCACGTCCCGTTTCACCGCTCGACTATACAGAAAAGCTTAACTGCCCGATCCTCGGAATCTTCGGAAACGATGACCATATGCCCACGCCTGAGGAAGTAAACATTTTGGAAGAGAAGCTGAAAGAGCACGGAAAGGACTATGAGTTCCACCGCTATGACGGGGCAGGTCACGGATTCTGGTATTACCACACCGAGATGTACCGTCCGAAGCAGGCGATGGATTCATGGGAGAAGGTATTTGAGTTCTTTGGAAGGCACCTGAAGGACTGATATCTCAGAAAAGGAGTAAGCAAATAAACATATAGGAGTATGGAAATAACCATGCAGAAGGATAAGAATCGGAATTCAACGGCTGAGGTTATTGAACCTTTTGTTGTAATGGCTAAGCCGGCAGGTCCGCTCTGTAACTTGAGGTGCGGTTACTGTTACTACCTCGAGACAGAACAGTTCTATGATGCTCAGCACCTGTTTCGAATGTCAGAAACGGTACTTGAAGAATATATTAAGCAATACATATCGGCTAGTCCCAACCCGGTCATTCAGTTTACGTGGCATGGAGGAGAGCCTACTTTAGCGGGGATTGAGTTCTACCGACTTGCAGTGGATCTACAAAAAAAGTATCTGCCAGAGGGCCGGAGCTGTATAAACAATTTACAGACAAACGGCATACTCCTAAGCGATGAGTGGTGCTCATTTTTGGCGGAAAACAACTTCGATGTCGGAATAAGCATAGATGGCACGGAGGCACTCCACAATGAGTATAGGTTGGACCATAGCGGAGCGGGCACTTACAATAAAGTTTCCGATTCGATCAAGCGGCTGCAGTCCCACGGTATACAGCCAGATTTGCTATGTACTGTGACGTCATCAATAGCAAAACAACCCCTTGAGGTATATAAGGCACTGAGGAGCTATAATACAGGGTGGATTCAGTTCATCCCGATAGTAAGGCGCGCTCTTTCCGGGGAGGTTACGCAGGATTCGGTAAGCGGGGAAGACTACGGAAGCTTTCTCTGTTCAATTTTCGACCAGTGGTTACACAATGATTTCGGGAAACTGGGTGTGCAGATATTTGGAGAAGCACTCGTTGTGAGCATGGGAAGACCAGCTAATGTCTGTTGGATGGCTGAGACCTGCGGTCGTGTTCTCGTTGTGGAGCATGACGGTAGTGTGTACTCCTGTGATCACTTCGTTACACCGGAACACCGGATCGGCAACATTTTCGATGGTGATCTAGGTACATTGGTTGAACTACCGAGTCAGCGCAAATTTGGGCAAGATAAGGCGGAGAAGTTGCCTAAACAGTGTAGAGAGTGCTCCTACCTCAGGTATTGTAACGGTGCCTGTCCGAAGGATAGATTCGCCCTGTCAGATGACGGAGAAGAGGGGCTGAACTATCTCTGCGAGGGGTATAAAATGTTCTTCGCACATGCAGAGCCATACCTAAAAAATGTAGCTGAGTTTGCCAAACAGGGTCTCAGCGCGGATCAGATTCTATCAAAAGTACGTAACGAGAGAAGAGCCCGATGGGCGGGTGTCGGTCGCAATGATCCATGCCCCTGCGGCAGCGGGAAGAAGTTTAAGAAGTGCTGCGGCAGATAGGATAGGACGAGGCAATCACGTGTTTGAGAAATTATATCGGAGGGAACAGATATGAAGTATGTAAAACTCGGTAATTCTGATCTTCAGGTCTCACGTCTTTGCGTAGGTTGTATGAGCTTTGGTGACCCTGCCAGTAAAATGCATGCATGGACTCTTAATCCTGAGCAGAGCGAAGAAATAGTAAAACGTGCTCTAGATTTGGGAATTAACTTTTTTGACACAGCAAACACCTATTCAGCAGGCACTAGCGAGGAATATCTCGCGCGTGCACTCAAAAAGCATGTTGCCCGCGATAAAGTCATAATAGGTACAAAAGTATTTTTTAATGAGGGAAGGCTGTCAAAGGATGCTATTCTCCGCGAGATTGACGGCTCCCTAAAACGACTTGGCACTGATTATGTTGATCTCTACATAATTCACCGCTTTGATCAAGGAACTCCTATAGAGGAGACAATGGAGACGCTTGATAGTCTCGTTAAGGCAGGAAAGGTCAGAGCTCTTGGTGCATCCGCAATGTATGGCTATCAGTTTCACAACATGCAGCTCGCAGCCGAGAGAAACGGGTGGACAAAGTTTGTTTCAATGCAGAACCACTACAACTTGATATATCGGGAGGACGAACGCGATCTCATTCCAGTCTGTCACCAATACAATGTTGCTCTGACACCCTATAGTCCACTTGCAGCAGGCAGACTTTCGCGTGTAGACTGGCATGCTGGGACAATCAGAAGTAGGACAGATACAACAGCGGTTGCCAAGTACGACAGCACTAAGGACCGAGATTATGATGTCGTTCTGCGGGTGTACGAGCTTGCAGAGAAATACGGTGTAACAATGACCCAGATTGCACTTGCATGGCACTATGCCAAGGGAGTTGCATCACCAATAGTCGGTATAACCAAAACTAAGTATCTTGATGATGCAGCTGGAGCGCTAGACGTAGAATTGTCCAAAGATGACGTCGAGTATCTTGAGGAACTGTATGCACCACATCATGTTGTAGGCGCTATCTAGTACCTGCTGCGTATTAAAACATTCGCATAATTAGTTATGTACTTAGCCCCCTTTGGAGTCAAACCAGGAGAAAAGTTCTGTTTGGCCTAAAGGGGGCGTATTTTATGAGTGTTTTTTGGTGTTGTTCTCCATTGACTTTAAGGGGTGTTATGATATTATTGAATGGAGGCAATATTGCCTTATAAAACCTATCTCCGAATTCAAAATATGGAGCGGGGGAACCAATTTTGGGGTGAATCCTGTGTAAAAGGTAGGGAACTTGGATGCCCGAACCCGTCAGCTAACCTCGTAGGAGTACCAAGCGTTGTGTCAAGAACTTCACTTGACATTGCGCTTTTTTTCGAACCAAAAATTAATGCTAAAATTGACCACTAGATTACTAGATGTCGTACTCCTTGGGGTTGGTGCAAAAACAGAATACTGGTAAATATTTGGGAGGAGGATACTACTATGCGCAGGCGCTCTATTATACTTTTTATAATACTTTTTGCTTTTTGGTTAGCAATATCTGATAACGTGGACATTCAGCACGTCATTTTTGGTGCGGTTTTTGCATCAATAACCGTTTGGTTTTGGGTGGATACAGGCCATCGAATTCCCAGGATCCCTTCAGCTAGAGCGTTAAGGCAAGCGGGACGGCTGTTAGTATTGCTGATAGTAAATATCATTAAGGGCAACATTGATGTGGCCAAAACTGTTTTGTTTTCAAAACCACCGGCACGTCCTGTCATTGTTGATATCACGCCTGCAATCAAGACCGGATGGGGGAGGGTACTTCTGGCCAATATGATTACACTCCCACCAGGCACGATTACAGTGGATACAGATCCTGAAACGGGGCGCTTTGTAGTCCATGCGTTAACCGAAGAGGCCGCAAATGATCTGATCTCGTGGCCGGTGATAGACGAGATAATTAAGCTGGAAAACCTGATGCAGGAGGGGGAAGGATATGCTGTGGATAGCCGCAGGGATGATAATCCTGATTCTATTAGTGTTAGTGCGAGCGATAATAGGGCCGACGGTCATAGACCGCCTCGTCTCGATTAATGCAATAACAGGGAAGGCAAGCGTGGTAATACTGCTGCTTGCTTTTATAAGTAAAGAATTCGGGTTTATTGATGTAGCAGTTGTATTTATGTTATGTGGATTTGTTAGCAGTCTTTGGATTTTGAAGGCACTAGTTCCAAAGGTTTGGAACTTCAAAGTTGGCGAGCTTGACAGCATTATCGATAATGGAGAGGGAGATAAACTAAATGATTGAGTGGATAGCATATATCTGCTTTGCAATTTCGTTTGTTGCTTTTGGTATTGGTACATTGGGGATTTTCAGGCTACCTGATGCATATAGCAGGATGCATGCAGTAGCTATCGGCGATTCTATCGGTGTCGGTCTTGTAGGCCTTGGACTGATTTTACTAAGTCCCAACTGGATTTTACGGATAAAGCTTATAGCTGTTATTATTCTTTACTGGATCGTAAACCCCACAATGACTCACCTGGTGGCAAAAATCGGGCTGATTCAGGGAACTAAACCCATAAAAGGCACAAAGCTGTGGAAGGGATGAGCATATGCATTTTGTAACTGTAGACTATCTTATATTGATTCTTATGCTCGTCCTCGTGGGCGCATCTTTAGCAATGTACTTTATCAAGGACCTCTTACACGCAGTCATAGTTTTTGGAGCATTTAGCCTAACAATGGCACTTGTTTGGTTGTTGATGAACACACCGGACCTTGCTGTTACTGAAGCGGCCGCAGGCATATGCACAACAGTGCTAATGATGATCGTGATATTCCGAACAAGCCGGAAGGAGAGGCAGCGGAAGGAGAGGCAGGATGAAGATTAAGAATATAGTAATGTTTCTGTTGATCATATTGGCATCGATCGGATTTGTGCTGGCGATAGCTGAACTGCCGCCATATGGAATGCCCGATAACCCTATCCACAACGGGGTTTATGATAGATATGTGGGTGATGCAATAAGTGAAACAGGTTCGATAAACATTGTGACATCCATAGTGCTCGACTACAGAGCGTACGACACTATGTTCGAGACCATTGTGCTGTTTACTGCAACTATTGCATCGGTCATAACACTAAAAAAATCAAAAAGAGGCGAGAAAGACAGATGAGAGACTTTGTCCTAAAGAGGATAGCTTGCATACTTCTTCCGTTTATTAGTTTATTTGGAATATACGTCATTGTTCATGGACACACCTCAGCCGGGGGCACTTTTGCAGGTGGAATATTGCTCGGTCTCAGCATTATTGCATACTCAACTGTTTACGGTACAGACAAGGCGCGGGAAAAGCTGCCTGAAAAGGTTCTGATCTGGATCGAGAGTTATGGAACTCTCTGGTACATAATTTTGGGTCTGGTGGGAATTGTTAATGGAGTTCCCTTTTTAGCCAACAAATTGGCCGGAATCAGTCTTGGAGTCCCAGGTGAACTGACATCGGGAGGGCTGATACCGCTCCTCGGGCTTGGTGTTGGTTTCCGGGTAGCAAGCACAGTTGTTACATTGTTCTTTACAATAGATGAGGAGAGTAGTGAACAAGTTGTTAAATAAGATACTAATTAATTATCCCTATTTCTTTGCAGTTATTCTATTTGCGATAGGTGTTGCTACAATTGTAACTCGTTCAAATATGTTTAAGAAGCTGCTCGGCCTCAACATAATGGAGAGTGCCGTGTATTTGATGTTTATTGCTGCGGGTAACATTCGCGGAGCAACAGAGCCGATTATCACCGATTCAAATGCTGGGTCTACAATAATAAATCCGCTACCGTCAGCATTGATGCTTACAGGTATAGTTGTTAGCGTAAGTGTTACTGCTTTTGCTCTGGCGCTAATACTTAGGATGTACAAGCATTACGGTACTACCGATGCTATTCTGATAGCAGAAATGAGAGATAAAAATGAGAAATGGGGTAACAAATGATGACAACCGCAATCTCATCTAACCTTCCTGTTTTTGTTGTCATAGCTCCTTTTATTGTTGCGTTTATACTCCCCACAATTTCACGCAGGCTAAGGCTAGTAGAGAGCCTTACATTAGTATTAAGTATATTGTTGGTAGTCGGAGCAGGGCTTTTGACACACTATGTAAAAGCACAAGATACTGCTACATTCTATAGTATGGGTGGATGGACTGCTCCATGGGGAATAGAGCTAAAAATAGACTCTCTAAGCGCCTTCTTTGTTCTTGTAGTGGCTGGTGTTAGTCTGCCGGTATCTATGTTTTCTGTTGCGAATCTGTCTGGGGAAGTGGGTAATAGTTATCGTACTACAAGATTCTATGTCCTTTACCTAATTCTTATTGGTGCTTTAGCTGGCATAGCGTTCACAAATGACATGTTTAATGTGTTTGTTTTGATTGAAGTTGCCACTCTCAGTAGCTGCGGTCTAGTCAGCGCCCGTAATGAGCCTGTTGCTGCCCACGCCTCATTTACATATTTGATCTTGTCTACTCTGGGCTCGACGCTCGTATTAGGAGGCATTGGGTTAATATATATCCTTACAGGGCACCTAAACATGAGGCACGTCTCTGCTGAACTGGCGCAGGTATGGCAGAGTAGCCCCCATGTGGTTTGGATGGCGATAAGCTTCTTTCTGGTTGGATTTGGAGTTAAAACTGCTATTTTTCCGCTGCACATTTGGCTTCCAGATGCCCACTCTACGGCACCCTCACCAGCCAGTGCTATCTTGTCAGGCCTCGCTGTAAAGGGGTTTTTGCTGTGCCTTCTAAAGGTTCTATATAACGTCTTTGGGCACAGTATTATATTTGAGTTCGGAATAGATAGGTTACTTGTGTTGGCGGGCTCGATTGCGATTGTTGCAGGATCGATATTCGCCATCGCTCAGGACGAACTGAAAAGGCGGCTTGCATACTCCACAGTTGCCCAGATGGGGTACCTCTTCCTTGGTCTAGGTCTAATGAACACTCAAGGATTAAAAGGAGCTCTCTTCTACCTCGCAAGCCATGCAATCATAAAGTCAGCTCTATTCCTGACATCCGGCGTAATAATCTCTACAACAGGAAAGAAGAATGTAAGAGACCTTGCCGGTGTAGGCAGAAAAATGCCTCTGACAATGGCTGTATTTACTATCAGCAGTCTTGGACTTATAGGCATTCCGCTATTCTCCGGCTTTATAGGAAAGTGGCATTTGCTCCTAGGTGGCCTTGAAACAGGGAATTTCATATCAGTTTTAACTATAATTGCAGGAAGTGTGCTCTGTGCAGCCTACTTGCTTCCAGTTATAAGAATCGCGTACTTTGGATTAGCACCAGAGGAATCGAAGGGATGGAAAGATCCGGGCTTGCCACAGAAAACCTCCCTAGTTCTGCTTGCTGCGCTCATTTTGTTTTTGGGTGTATTCCCCGATCCTATTTTAGAGTTAGCCGGCAGCGCAGCAGTGAACCTGCTGTCAAGCGGTTAGATTTCAGAGGAGCAGTTTGATTACAAGGAGGTTTGACAGTTGCTATTTCTTATACTCGCTCTATTAAGCGGAGTAGTTGGCGGATTGATTGTTGCGGCAATACCTGAAAGTCGTGAGCGGTTGCGCAACTTAATAGTGATATTATTTACAGCATTAGGTACTCTATCTTGCTGGGTTGTTGGCATATCAGCTTTTTCAGGGCAGAGCATTATGTTAGTGGGTCACATCGCGGGATTTACATTCAGTCTTGGACCTGACCCACTAGGAGCGCTCTTTGGAATCATTGCTTCGTCGCTCTGGATGTTTGCTGCAGTATACTCATTCGGATATATGTCAGAAAAGAAAAGACACAGGACATATTTCACCTTTTTTCTATTGTCTTTTAGTGTGACACTTGGTGTTGCCTTTTCAGGGAACTTGATTGTGCTGTATTTGTTCTACGAGCTTCTTACTTTTACCACTTACCCTCTAGTTATTCATGAGCGTACCCCAGAAGCGGTTAAGGCAGGCAAGAAATACTTTCTGTATAGTCTGTCGGGGGCTGGAGCAATTCTGGTTGCAGTTGTCTTTACATATAGCATGTCAGGAAATCTCAGTTTTTCGGACAAGCCAATACTCGCGGGTAGCGTTGATCCAAGACTTAACTGGCTACTGGTGCTGTTTATCGTAGGTTTTGGTGTAAAAGCTGCAATAATGCCTCTGCACAGATGGCTGCCATCTGCTATGGTTGCGCCAACGCCGGTAAGTGCACTGTTACATGCGGTAGCTGTGGTGTACTCCGGTGTATATGGAGTTCTGAGGGTGATATACTCTGTATTTGGTCACGAGCTTATATCGCAACTGAGCTTTGGAAGAGTATTGCCATGGATTGCAGCATTTACGATTTTAGTAGGTGTTATTATAGCGACACGGCAGGACATCTTGAAGCGCCGTTTGGCATACCACACTATCAGTCAGCTGTCTTACATTCTGCTAGGTGCTTTTACACTACAGCCACTGGGACTTGCTGGTGCAATGTTACATATGATAAGTTACTCTATACTAAAAGTAGCACTTTTCTTTAGTGCCGGAATCATTTCTGAACAGACCGGTGAGACAGAGATAAGCAAGATGATAGGTGTTGGGTGGTCACTGCCAAAGACTATGACGATCTTTGGAGTTGCAAGTCTAGGTATGATAGGGATGCTGCCCCTTAACACCTTCTGGAGTAAATATTACCTGATGCAGGGTGGCGTTGAGGGTGGAAGATGGCAGGTGGCCGTAGTATTGATTTGTAGCGGAATAGTAAATGCTTTTTGCTTTATACCCACTGTTGTTGACGCCTTCAGGGGCAAGAGGACAGAGGGTGTACTGAACAAAGAGAGAGGCAAAAGACTATTTCTTATGCTTACACCAACTGCGATTTTGGCGGTTGTTGCCATATTTATTGGTCTTTGGCCTGGGTCGGTGTGGCCCGGGGTCGAAGCTGTTGTTGATTGGTTTTTCTAAGGTGTAGAGATCGAAGAGAGAGAAAGGACGCTTGTTAATGTTATTTTTGACACTTATAGCGGTCCCCCTACTCGGGGCAATAGTTACGTTAATAAAGAGGGATAGCAAGGCAAATATATCACTCCTAGTCAGTGCAATAGTCCTTGTTGTTGGAATCGTTGGGTTTAAAGACGTATTTACTGGAACGCCTGCTACATTTGAGATGGCACTACCAGGCCCATTTGCGCCTACTTTTCAGGCAGATCCGCTGACAGCAATATTCGTGATACTAACCTGCTTTGTGTGGTTAGCGGTCTCGATGTATACACCTAAGTATATGAAGCACGAAGGCGGCGAAAAGCGCTTTAAGCTATGTGCGCTGCTAACACTATCCTCTATCTTGGGAGTGTTCACATCGGGTGATTTGTTTACACTATTACTTTTCTTTGAGATTATGACAGTTACATCTTACTTTTGGGTGATACACAAGTGGGACAATGATGCAATAAGTGCTGGTTATTATTACTTGTTTTATAGTATAATAGGAGGACTGCTTGTCGTTTTGGGCGCTGTGCTACTGTACTCGGCTAGCGATTCAACTCTTGTAATCGGAGAAAGTGTTACAGTTACTGACAGTCGAATGTTCGCATGGGCTATAGGTCTACTTATAGCCGGATTTGGTACAAAAGCAGGAATGTTTCCTCTACATTCCTGGCTGCCGCGTGCCCACTCTGCAGCACCTACCTCCGGCAGTGCACTGCTTTCGGGACTCATAATAAAGGTTGGAATCTACGGACTAATACGATCGGTTCAATTTGTAGGCTGGGGTAATGCACTGGAAATTGGTACCTCGCGGCTTGGGCCGGCACTTGCTGTCCTAGGTGTGTGTACAATGCTAGTGGGAACAGTATTAGCACTGTTTCAAAGCCATGCAAAACGGCTGTTGGCATATAGCAGCGTAAGTCAGATGGGCTATATTATTTTGGGTCTCGGTACCAGTTTGTACTTAGGACAGGATGGCGGTCTGGGTTTGCTTGGTGCTATCTATCATGTCGTAAACCACGCACTATTTAAAGCAACTCTTTTTATGGGTATCGGGATTATATATATCAAAACAAATGAACTTGATCTCTATAAAATGGGTGGACTATTGCGCCGCTTTCCCATAACTGCTGCCTTGATGTTTGTTGCTGTGTTGGGGATTATCGGAGCTCCAGGATTGAATGGATATGTCAGTAAGACTGTCCTCCACCATGGTGTAACCCTTGCCGCAGAAACAGGGGCCGGATGGGCGATTTGGGCTGAACGCCTATTTCTAGTGACAGGAGTAGGTACTGCGACTTATTTTGCAAAGCTATATTACCTCATTTTTCTCAAAGGTTCAGAGAAAGCAACTTGTAAATCAACAGATATTAGAACAGAGAAAGCTTCATCTGCGAATCAAGTCCAGCACGGTGAGAAAGAAGTCCGTCACGGCAAATCTACGGGCATGCATATTGGAATGGGTATACTTGTGGTTACCATGCTGGTTATTGGTATTAGTCCTAAGCTATTTCCCGATGTATCGGGAGCTGTAGCCACTCAAGGATTGGGGATCAATAATGCTATAGAGTCTTTGGGTGCCCTTACATATTGGAACTTTAGCGATATAAGCGGCATGGTTATAACCTTAGCCCTTGGGGTGTTTTTCTGCTGGTTGGGGCTTAAGAGCGGTCTCTTTTCGTTGAGGCTCCCTGTCTGGATATCAACTAAATGCATATCAAGTTCTGTGCAGCGCCTGGTTTCCGCTATCTCCAAAAGAGGTGCGAGGTTCTACAGTTCGGCGTCGAAACTTGTTACGAAGGTATCAAGATCCGCTCACTCCCGCCTGTTTAACTATAGTAAATCAAGGGCTTTCACTATATTTGGAACCAAAGTGGCAGGCATCGGTGCAGATGCAACACTTCTAATCGTTGTATTGACACTTCTTATTGTGTGGTACACCCTCATAGATCCAGGATTACCCGTACTTGAGTATATGAAGCTTGTCAGTTAATAAAGAGAGACTTAGAAAATCGAGAATTTAGGAGAAACACGAATTTTGGGGATAAAGAAGATTGGCAATAATATGATGCTGTGGTTTGCAGCGCTCATATGGGGTGTGGCATTTGTCGCACAGAGTGCAGGGGCGGAATATGTAGGTGCATTTACGTTCAATGCTTCAAGGTCGGTGCTGGGAGGCGTTGCACTTCTCCCCTGCATCTACTTTTTAGACAGGCAGGCCGGACGGAAACCTTCCGTTTGGGGAACTGAGGATCGGGAGCAAAGGAAGTCTCTGCTTATCGGCGGTATTCTGTGCGGACTAGCATTGACAGTGGCGGTAGGTCTGCAGCAGATCGGGATTGGATATACATCGGTGGGAAAAGCGGGATTTATCTCTGCTCTATACATAGTGATCGTCCCGATGCTGGGCATTTTTGTCGGAAGAAAGGCATCTCCTCTTGTCTGGGGGAGTATAGCAGTTGCAGTAATAGGTATGTACTTTTTGTGCATAACTGAGGGCCTGACCGTCAATATTGGGGATATATATATCTTGCTCTGTGCAGTTGTATTCTCGATACATATATTAATCGTCGACTATTTTGCTCCTAAGGTGGATGCTGTGCGCCTGTCCTGTCTTCAGTTTTTCGTATGTGCAATAGCAAGCGCAATAATCATGCTCATAAAAGAGTCATCTTCAGTACCTGCCATATTGTCTGCCTGGGTGCCAATAACATATGCAGGTGTACTTTCTAGCGGCGTAGCATATACACTTCAGATAGTGGCACAGAAAAGAACACACCCCGCAGTTGCATCGCTCATGTTTAGTCTCGAATCGGTTTTCGCTGCTCTAGCAGGGTGGCTTATACTAGGCCAAGGTATGACACCTCGAGAAATATTCGGGTCGGCCTTAATATTCGTAGCGATTGTAGTATCTCAGCTCCGTAGCTCATAGGTGCTCCAATACCAGGCCAAAGAACAACTTGCTGTTCCTTCTTGATTTGTATATTCTTATTATTGTTAAAGCCACCGATTTTTGTTAGAATAGAAGGGACCGTTAATATGCACTATGGCAAATCGAGTCAATTATAAATGTTTGGACAGGTGGAAGGTGGTTTTACCGAAGATGAAGAAACTTTCTTTAGGAAAGATTTCTGTACTACTCTTGATCTCTCTTTTCCTAATATTGAGCGCGTGTAAGACCGATGAGGGGGAAGCAACACCCTCACCGTCAGATACTGAGCCACCAGTCACTGAGGCACCTGCAACAGATGAGCCTACGACCTCTCCTACGGATACGACCACATCCCCTTCGCCGTCCGCTGAACGAGATAAGACAATGGCAATCGTACAAGACAATGTTATAGAAAAAGAGTATACTATTGAGAGGGCGGACGAAGATATTGTTGGACATCTCTATATAGCCGTCCCAGAAATCTCCCACGAAGAGTACGCCGAGAGCGCTGAGATGCTGAATGAATATTTCGATTCCCTTAAGGAGAAGTACCGTGAGGGATTCGAATCAGAGCTCGACGAACTCGCCGACGAGGAGCTTTACGGCTTTGGGGCGCGCCGTAGTATGGAACTCTCCTTCATTACGAAGTATAACAAGGATGGAATAGTGAGTTTCTATATTACAGTCGCATCCTACCAGGGCGGTGCCCACGGAAGTATAGCAATAATGAGCGAGACCTTCGATTTGAAGGAGGGGACCCGCATTACTGCGGACACTCTGTTTATCGCCGATGAACAGACCTATACCACTCGCATTAAGGATTACATCCTCGCTGAGATGGACGAGAGGGCACAGGACGATCACTCGCCGTATTATGAAAACTATCCAGAACTGCTGGAAGCTACGTACAACAAGGAGAACTTTGTATTAACAGAGGACGGGCTTCGTGTTTACTTCCAAGTCTATGATTTAGCCCCCTATGCAGGCGGCTCGATTCAGTTTGATATCCCCTATTCTGAAATTGCAGATATTTTGAATCCCGAAAATATTGATTTAGATTGAGAACGAAGTCAATAAACTCAACAAGAAGAATGAATACTACCAAAGGAAGGTGTGCACACCCTATGGCTAATATAGATTATAAAGCACTGTCGGAGCTGCTATTTCCCGACGTGACAAGAACACCTGAAGATCTTGAGATACAGTTTCCACTCCGTAATCTACCGGAGGGCGCAGCGGTGACGAGATTTGCACCGAGTCCTACCGGGTTTATACATTTTGGGAACCTGTTCGCTGTCATCACTGCGGAGCGGCTGGCTCACCAGAGTGGAGGCGTATTCTACCTCAGAATTGAGGATACCGACGCAAAGCGTGAGGTGCCGGGAGCGGTTGAGACGGTTATTGAGCTTCTCGAGCAGTTTGGAATAAGGTTTGATGAGGGGGCAGTACTAGACGGGGATGTAGGTGACTACGGACCATACCGTCAACGTTCCCGTGTAGATATTTACCATGTTATTGCAAAGCACCTTGTGGCTGAGGGCCATGCGTATCCTTGCTTTTGCACTGAGGAGGATCTGAGTAGGATCCGTGCACAACAGGAGGCAGAAAAGGCCACGACAGGGTACTACGGGAAGTGGGCTATCTGCCGAGACCTCCCATTAGAGGAGATCAAGGTTCAGCTTGATGCCCAAAAACCCTATGTTCTCCGGTTCCGGAGCACAGGTAGTATTGAGAACAAGGTATTCCACAGAGACCTTGTAAAGGGAGAGCTTCAGCTCACCGAAAACGACATTGACCATGTTCTTTTGAAATCGGACGGCATTCCCACATACCACTTCGCTCATGTTGTGGACGACCATTTTATGCGCACAACACATGTAGTACGTGGTGACGAGTGGCTCAGCACACTGCCGTTCCATCTGCAGGTATTCGATACGCTGAAATGGAGGCGACCGAAGTATCTGCACATATCGCCGCTTATGAAGAAGGACGGGGACTCGAAGCGAAAACTATCAAAGCGCAAGGACCCCGAGAGTTCACTTTCCTATTATAGAGAGGCAGGGTATCCAGTCCAGGCCGTGTATGAGTATGTTCTAAACACTCTCAACTCAAACTATGAGCAGTGGCGGCAGGCAAATCCGACCGCTCCCCCGACTGACTTTAAGTTCTCGGTCAAGAAGATGAGCTCTTCTGGAGCCCTTTTCGATATCGACAAGCTGAGGGACATTTCCAAGAATGTTGTTGCAGCCATGGATGCTGAAACTGTGCACAGGCACCTCTCAGAGTGGGCGAAGGACTATGCCCCCGAGCTATATAGATTTATCACCGAAAACCGTGAGGAAGCAATAGCCGCACTAAGCATCGGGCGTGGCGGGAAGAAACCCAGGAAGGACGCCGTAGTTTGGAGCGACTTCAAGACCTTGATGAGCTTTTTCTGCGATGAGCAGTTCAGGCCGGAATATGAATACCCTGAGCACATGGGGAAAGAAGAAATTATCCGGATATTGACAGAATATAGCGATATGTACGACCCTAATGACGACAACACTGTGTGGTTTGGCAAGGTTAGGGAACTGGCCAGCCAACACGGTTACTGCCCAGACATGAAAACATACAGGCAGGATCCCAGTTGCTATAAAGGTCATGTGGGGGATGTAAGCATGGTACTCCGTGTAGCTGTGTGCGGTTGCCAACAGACACCCGATCTCTGTGAGATGATGAGAGTGATGGGGCCCGAGATGGTCCATAACAGGATCAGTGCCGCAATCGATCATTTAAGGGGAGAGAATAAATAAACTATATTGTAAGTCTCGGAGGGTGATACCCTTGGATAGGGTAAATATTTTAGGAGTCACATTTGATAATGTCACAATGGAGCAATCGGTCGCACGTGTAATCGAGCTTGTTGAAAGCGGCAGGACAGCATATGTTGTGACGCCTAACTCTGAGATCGCATATGAATGCATGAAGGACAGCGCATTCTGTAACATTATCAACGGTGCAGACCTGACGGTTCCAGACGGGGCGGGGGTAGTGTTGGCCTCTAAAATTCTTGGTCGCACCCTGAAGCAGAAGGTTGCGGGCGTTGAACTCGCAACAGCACTGCTACCAGAGCTCTCAAAGCGAAAAAAAAAGCTGTTTTTGTTTGGTGCCAAACCCGGAGTCGCCGAGAAGGCCGCAGAGGAGATGAAGCGGCTAGCTCCGGGCCTGAATGTGTGCGGGTGCATGCACGGCTATTTTGAGACAGATGAAGAGGTCGTAACCGCAATAAACGCCGCTGCGCCCGATGTCCTATTTGTTTGCTTGGGTTCACCGAAACAGGAACTGTGGATGAGCGAAAACGCTGAAAAAATCGTCCCTTGTACGATGCTGGGTATTGGTGGCTCCCTCGACGTTTTTGCAGGTGTTGTAAAGCGAGCTCCCGACATAATGGTGCGCATGAATCTGGAGTGGCTTTACAGGCTTGTTAAGCAGCCGTCGAGGTTCGGTCGGATGTTACGCTTACCGAAGTATCTGTTTGCGGCACTACGTGAAAGTAAAAAAATAAAGTAGCGAAAGGTTTATGATATGCCGGGCAAATTGATCGTAATAGAAGGAATTGACGGATCCGGAAAATCTACACAGGTATCACGCCTGATGCAGAGGCTCGAACAGAGCGGCAGGCCTTTTAGATATCAGAAATTCCCCCGATATGAAAATCCATCCTCCCAGCTTGTGCGCATGTATCTGAATGGAGATTTTGGAAGCGACCCAGATTTGGTCAACGCCTACGCTGCGTCAGCTTTCTTTTCGGTGGATAGAGCTGCAGCGTTCATGCAGGGGCTCGGAGATTTTTACCGCTCAGGTGGTACTGTGCTCTGCGACAGATACACCACATCAAATGCGGTACACCAGGCAGCAAAACTACCTCCGGATGAGCAGATTCCATTTGTGGAGTGGCTTTTTGATTTTGAGTATAACAAGCTGGGTCTGCCAAGACCTAATCTTGTAATATTTCTGGATATGCCTCCCGAACTCAGTGTGTCAATGATACAGAAGCGGGGAGAGGGCAAGGATATCCACGAAGCCGATATAGAATATCTCAGACGTTCCTCGGACGCCGCCAGGAGGGTGGCTGTGGAATACGGCTGGAAAGCAATCATGTGCAGTTGTGAAGACGGTTCACTGCGCACACCGGAAAATATTGCTGACGAAATTGCCGCATATACCCTAGATGTAATTAAGTAGATGCGGTAAGTTTAGAGAATCAGTGTTTTTAGTGTTTGTAAATTTAAGGAGTGTTGTTTTGTTATCCTTCAGGCGAATGAGGGCGGAAGACCAGGAGAGAATGACCGAGTGTCTCTCAAAAATGAAGACCCGTATGCTCGAATCGACCTACTCAACGTACTTTCTCTGGGATGAGAAGTATCAGTATGAGATTGATTTTAGTGACGACTTTCTCTTTGTCAGGTACACCGATGACGGAAAGAAGGGTTATCTGATACCTGCCGGTGAAGGCAACTTCATCTCAGCGATGGACAAACTCATCGAGTACAGTGAGGCAAATGAGGAATACCTCCACCTCGGTTATATACCCGAGTCCTATGTTGAGGTGCTAGAGAAGGCGTATCCGGGCCAGTTTGAGTTTACCGAGGACAGGGATTCAGCCGAATACCTATATCTGGCTGAAAAGATGATAACTCTCTCGGGAAAGAAACTCCACAGTAAGAGAAACTTTATTAATCGATTTAAGAGAGAGAATGAAGGAAGATGGAAATTTGAGCATATCGGTCCGGAGAATCTGGACGCTGTCCTCGCCTATGACAGACAGTGGTACAGGGACAACCGTTCATCTGAAGGCGACCTAGAGTCTGAACGGATCGTAATCAGGAAGATGCTTATGAACATGGGCACTTTGGGCGCTGTTGGTGGGCTATTACGCCTGGACGGCAGAATAATTGGCATATCCCTCGGTACCGAAATAACCGAAGATACTTTTGACATACAGATCGAGAAAGCCGAATGGGATATTCCGGGCGCTTATCAGATGCTAGCGAGAGAGTTTGCCGAAGAGTTCTGCTCGGGGTATACTTATATAAACCGTGAAGAGGATATGGGTGTAGAGGGACTGCGGAAGGCAAAGCTCTCTTACTATCCGTATAAGATCATGATGAAATACGTAGGTGTCCGCAAGAACGCAGGCAGTCCTTCGAAGAATTAGGACATACGACTATTTCAAACAAATAATTATCGGCTGTCGGGGGTTATAATACTATGCAGTTGAGATATGCAATAGAGCAGGACCGAGAAGGAATATCTAATCTGTGGTCTGTATGTTTCCCGGGTGATGAAACATTCAGGGACTACTTTCTGAATGAGATGTTTGACCCGAAAAACAGCTTTGTTTACATTGACGATGATAGGGTCGTATCCATGGCCCATGTGATTCCTATGGAGTTCAGATATCATTCGCGAACTGTTCCCGTCGGATATATATTTGCAGTAGGAACAGATCCCGAATATAGGGGGAGAGGGCTCGCGTCCGGGATTTTGGAACATATATTCACAGTGCTCAGTCAAAGAGATATCCCCCTTGCAATATTGGTACCCCAGAAGGATAATCTGTTTGATTACTACAGGCGCTATGGTTTTGCAGAGGTCTTTGGCCTGACCCATGAGAAGCTCCGCAGGGTTGCCATTCCGGCAGATAAGATCTCGGATAGATTTGATTTGTTAAGAAGCACCCTAACATCCTATGCAAAAGACTTGTCGGCAAACACACTGACGATACCCGAATCACAAAGGACATTTGGTGCAGACGAGTTGCCAGTAGCGATTGCTGCTGCAGAAGATTTGTACGAAGAGGTTATGCGCTATCGCAATCACCTAATGAGGACACCTGTGCACTGGGAGCGCGCAGTCAAGACTGGAGAGCTTGCAGGCGGAGGCATGTACTTGCTAAAGGATGGAGATAGGCCGGTGGGGTATGCTCTCTGTGAGATGGACAGGGACAAGCTCCTTATCAACGAGCTGCTCGCAGAGGATGAAGTCTCCTTTCATACTATATGTGCAAAAGTTCTTGACAGTATGAAAGTCGATGAAGCGGTAATGTTAACAGCCGCATGTCCACACGGTGCTCAGCGATTTGGCATGGTGCGCGTTCTTGACGCGGAGAGGATGCTCTCCTATGCCGCAGAGTACAGGAGGGATATGGAGTGCGCTTTCGAAGTGTCTGATCAGATTTGCACATGGAATACCTCCAGGTATGAAATAAGCGGTCTTACGGTGAAGCGTGGTGAGAGCACCGGTTCAAGAGCTTATATCACACCTGGACAGCTCGCCGAGATACTTTTTGGTGCAGGACCGCTTCCATATATAAATCTTCTATTCAGCTGAAACCCTGTGATAATGCAGTAGTTGGAGTAAAGGAGATGCACTTGTTGAGAGATTGCGACAGGCTTGTCAAAGAGAAAAACGGATTAAGGGCCGAAACAAGAGAAAAACTCCATATGATGAAGAAAGACGAGCTTGTCTCTGCTTCCGAAGTCATTGCGAATAAGCTGTTTAGTATACCGCAGCTATTGAACGCTGATATCGTGTTTTGTTATGTTAGCATAGATAAGGAAGTGCAGACTCAACCGATTATCGAGAGGCTACTCGAATTGGGGAAGAAGGTCTGTGTTCCCAGATGCTACAGGGGCGGTGTTATGGATGCACGATTTATATCCTCACTGGAAGACCTCGATCGAAGTGGACCGTTTGGGATTCCAGAGCCGCGTGATGATGCAGAGATAGTTGACCCGATAGCCATAGACTTTGCGATAGTTCCCGGCCTAGCATTCGACCGCAGAGGTAATCGTCTAGGCAAGGGTGCGGGCTATTATGACAGATACCTAAGTGCAACAAATGCAGTTAAATGCGGGGTATGTCTAGCAAAAGCGCTTATTGACAGTGTTCCGGTGGGAGCGTATGATATCCAAATGGATATTGTAGTTACTGAGGACAATGTTTATCTTATTGAGAAAACGGAGGGGTTCGATGCCTCAACAACGCAGGATTCCGCAGCCGCGGTCTGAAAGAGCAGAGCGTCCAAAGCCGCAACGCCGGGGAGGGTGCTTTAGTGCTCTTATCTATTTCCTCTTAGTAATCGGAATATCGGCCTTGCTTGCAGGAGTAGGATGGCTCTTTGCCGACGATGTTCTCGCACTTACAAAGGACGATTTTACTGCCACAATAGATATCGCTGAAGATGATGATATTGCAGATATTGCCGATAAGCTTCATGAGGCGGGATTAGTGCGTTATACGTTCTTATTCAGGTTGTATTCGAAATTCGCTGACGCTGAAGAAAAAATCAGCCCCGGGAGCTATGAGGTAAAGGGTACGATGGATTATCGAGCCCTGGTATCAGCGATGAGATCAACATCAAGCTATCGCACGGTTATCAGTGTAACAATACCTGAGGGCTTTACGGTGGAGCAGATACTGTTAAGGCTTTCCGATTCCGGTGTAAACACCTATGAAAAACTACGGGATGTCTGTGATAACTACGAGTTCGAGTACTCATTCCTTGAGGGACTCCCAAAAGGAAAGAACCGGCTCGAAGGCTACCTTTTCCCCGATACCTATGACTTCTATATAAATGACAACCCTGTCAGTGCCATAAATAAGATGCTTTCAAACTTCAATAGGAAGCTTACGACCTCTCTCAGAGAGAAGATCGATGAGTCGGGATATACGATGAGAGAAATACTGACGATTGCTTCGCTTATTGAGAAGGAAGCTGCAAATAACAGCGAGCGCGGTGAAATATCATCCGTTATCCATAACCGTCTCAACAGCAAGAACTTCAAGCTTCTTCAGATCGATGCGACGATCCAGTATGTATTACCCGACCGTAAGGACAAACTATCAACCGAAGACACAAAGATCGATAATCCCTACAACACTTATAAGTATGAGGGTTTACCGCCCGGGCCGATTTGCAACCCCGGTGTTGCGTCTATAAAGGCGGCGCTTAACCCGTCAGATACGAAATACTATTTCTATGCTCTGACCGAAGAGGGTGTGCACGCCTTTTCACGAACAGCTGAGGAGCACCAAGCGGTTATTGATGCTAATCCGGGAGTCTATAATTAGTATCGGGTATTACACTAGCGGAGCAGATTTCATGTTAGTGTAGATTTCATGTTTTGGAGTAGATATATATAAATGCTTACTGACAATAAAAAAATTGAATTACTCTCGCCTGCAGGCAATTTTGATAAGCTGAACATGGCAGTGCTATATGGAGCTGATGCGGTCTATATGGCGGGAAATGAATTTGGAATGAGAGTTGCCGCAGGGAATTTTGAGGGTGATGGGCTAAGGGATGCTATCGATTTCTGCCACAGGAACGGAGTAAAGGCATATGTGACTATCAACACCATTCCGAGAAATAACGAGCTAGACCGGATAGGTAACTTTGCCCGGTTTGTGGAGGATTCCGGTGCGGACGCGGCGATAGTGGCCGATGTCGGTGTTATGGGTATTATAAAGAGGTATGCGCCCTCACTTGAGATTCACATGAGCACCCAGGCCGGAGTGGCAAACTACGAATCCGCCCGTATGTGGTACGATTTAGGTGCAAAACGCGTCATCCTTGCAAGAGAGCTCAGTCTTGACGACATAGCGGAGATACGTGCAAAAACATCTCCCGATTTAGATATTGAGTGCTTTGTTCACGGCTCAATGTGTGTATCCTTTTCGGGTAGGTGTCTACTTTCCAATTATTTGGCCGACAGGGACGCAAACAGGGGTGCCTGTGCGCAGCCCTGCAGGTGGAAGTATTATCTCCGAGAGGAGAAGCGGGATGGAGAATTCTTCGAGGTAGAGGAACACCCCGAGGGCACTTATATAATGAACTCTAAGGATCTCTGTGCAATACGGTTCCTAGATAAGATCGCATCTGCCGGTGTATCCAGTTTTAAGATCGAAGGAAGAGTGAAAAGCGAGTACTATGCAGCTGTCACTTCACGGGCTTACCGTGGTGCTATTGATGACCTAAAGAAAGGACTCCCCTTCAATGAGAAATGGTACGAGGAGGTCTGTAAGGTAAGCCATAGAGAATATTGTGACGGATTTTACTTTGGTACACCGG
>FZPS01000069.1_pt290 | contig 35568 bp, 32 predicted proteins | sample 1817821 | NCBI WGS metagenome assembly FZPS01 (sample SAMEA104158645, study PRJEB21678) | metagenome | place: Germany | collected 2015-04-21
ATTCCGAGGGGCCCTCCCTCATCTCTCGTACAGCATGCAGTGCCCTATTCCTGGGCATCTGCGTCGTGACACACGTAGGCCGCGGCTTTTTTTAGCATTTCTTGTGGAGTCATGTTGAATATCTCCTCTCTCATAGGTGACATTTTACCAGAATTTATGCAACATGACATTATCACAGAATAACTACAGAGTACTATCATGCCTTGACAATGGGGGCATTGTAGTATATTAATGTAAGAGAAATTATACATTAAGAATGGAGGATCAGTTGTGAAACTAGAAGGAAAAGTTGCGATAGTAACGGGAGCTGCATCGGGTATGGGTAAGGCAATAGCCATTCGGTATGCTCAAGAAGGTGCCAAAGTAGTTTTATCAGACCTTAATTTGGAAGGTGCAAAAGAAGTAGTCAACACAATAGAAGCCAATGGTGGTACTGCTATTGCAGTACAAACTAATGTAGCTAAAGAAGAAGACATACAGAATATGGTTGATACGGCTGTCACCACGTATGGTACAGTTGATATCTTGGTTAACAATGCCGGTGTAATGGACAACATGGAACCCGCGGCAGAAATTACGGATCAAGCGTGGGATAGAGTATTTGCTGTTAATACTACTTCAGTAATGAGAGCTACAAGAAAAGTTATACCAATTTTCCTTGCAAAAGGTGCAGGTGTTATCATCAATAACGCCTCCGTAGGGGGATTGTATGGTAAAGTAGCAGGTTCTACCTATACCGCAAGCAAACATGCTGTAATAGGATTTACTAAGAGTACTGCATACATGTATGCCAAAAATGGTATCCGTTGCAACGCCATTGCACCTGGGGCCGTAGCGACTAATATCAGCACTACTATGACAAACATTTGTGAATTTGGTGCAGCCCGTACTGGACAATATATACCTTTAAATCCACGATATGGGCAGCCGGAAGAAATAGCCGGAGTTGCTCTATTCCTAGCATCAGATGATTCTAGTTTTGTTAACGGCGCAATTGTGGTTGCTGATGGCGGCTGGACAGCTTAATCGAATATAAGTTACCAGTGAACCATTTGAACCATTGCTTAAGTTACTCTCTTCCATTATATAAATTCACAATAGGGATCATGTTCAAACCCGGAAGGCCATTCTCTGAGAGCTCCTTTGAGTGATGTTGCAGCAACTACGGTTTGTTGTTCTTCCGGGTGGTTTTCTGCCGTCTGCTGCCACCCAATCTGCCTTATGAACAATCATGGCCGGATCACAGTACCCGCCTCACCTCTGAGGGCTGTTGCCACTTCGGTGAGAGAGGTGATAATCGCCCTCTTTCCTCCGGCCTTGACAAAATCTATCGCTGCTTTAACTTTAGGCGCCATACTGCCTATACCGAACTGACCTTGGGAGAGGTACCTTTCAGCTTCATCGAGTGTAATATTCGTTAGATTTTTTTCATTGGGCAGGCCGAAGTCAATTTTGACATTTGTCACATCTGTGAGGATGACAAATGTATCTATCTCGAGTTGCTGTGCCAACAAGGAACTAGCAAGATCTTTGTCAATAACTGCGTCCACTCCAATGATGTCGTTGTTTTTCTCAACGACGGGAATGCCACCGCCACCTGCTGCAATGACAACTCCATAGAGATCCAAAGAGTTTTTTATGCATTCCACCTCTAGGATTCTGATCGGCTGGGGAGAAGGCACTATTCTGCGCCATCCACGATTACCATCTTTGAACCACGATTCACCCTGCTGCATTCTTTTTCTGGCGTATTCCTCAGGAAAGAAAGGCCCAATCGGTTTCGTTGGCTCTCCAAAAGCTGGATCATTTTCATCTACCAACACTCGGGTAATTATGCACGCAGTGTTGATACTTTTACCCTGCCGTCGAAATTCGTTTTCCAACGCACATTGTATCATATACCCAAGCTGTCCTTGAGTTTGAGCCACTAAAGAGTGAAGTGGTTGTGCTGGAACCCTGCTATCTGCCCCTTCATTTTGAATCACAAGATTCCCTACCTGCGGTCCGTTACCATGTGTTATCACCATGGTGTAACCATTACAGTATAGTTCTACCAATCTTTCGCAAGATGTTCGGATATTGAGCAACTGTTCCTCATATGTTCCCCTTTGGCCCGCACGAAGGATCGCGTTGCCTCCAAAGGCGATCAGCAGTCTTTTCAAATGTTCCACCTCCAGAGATAACTTCATTATTGATAATACCACTGTTAATGGTTTGGAGTATACTTATCCAAATGCCAAATCCGAAGAGGGCAGGTTGGCATCTGTACACAAAAGAAGCTCAGCGTTGCGCTGAGCTTCTAGTGTTCACAGTGCTCTATTTCTTGTTCCCGGCAGCTTCCATTTTTAGAAGGCGCAAAGCTACCTGGAGACAAAATCGTTGTTCTGCGCAATCAAGATTCAATCCTGTGATTTCTTCGATCTTCGCTATTCGGTACCGTAGAGTATTATAATGGATAAAAAGTTCTTCTGCTGCTTTCTTAAGATTACAGTTATGTCTTAGGAATATCTTCAATGTCTGGATGAAGTCAGTTTTCTTATTTCTGTCATTCTCCACCAAATCGCCTAGGAGCTCATGGGCATATGCTAGGGATTTTTGGTTGGCCACACATGGATTAAGTGCTCGGTAAACCCCTATGCTTGCCCAACTGTAATATTCAAGTGTACTACCCTCCTCGGTTCCTTGTATGAAACTAAAAATTCATTTAGTCAAACAACTACAAAAATCCTTTCAAAATGGTCTTTTCTTCATTTGTGATTGTGATCTTTTGCCAATCGCATGAGGGCATCTTTGGCATTGGTTCATATATCCGCCCAGGCTTTGTTGGATCAAGGGGTTGACGTTGTTACTATGCATCTAGACTCTCCCATCGCTGTGATCCAAACAGTAGAAGCAGCAGGGGCTTATACCATCGGATTTATGTCCGTAGAAGCGCCAAAATATGCTGTTCCGCCTGTAGTTAGTCCAGTCGAACTCACTTGCGGTGTAATTCCGCATCGAAGATCCAGGTAGCAGAACCATCGGCCCATCCCATGGCCCACAGCAAACGAATCTTGCCGCTGGCCGATGGCGCTATGGCCCAGTCTGTGCCTGTCATACCGTCGAGCAGCACAATTGCCTGTAGCACTTCTCCGTTGATCTCCCGGGGATACGAAAGACGCCATTTCCCTTTCACGACTTCTTCTCCCCAAGCACCATAGGTCATGCTGTAAGTGCCGTCAGGGTTAACCACAACCATGCCTTGTTCAGCTCCTGCAACCAAATCATGTGTTACGTAGTGTCCATCTTCTTGGTCATATAAGTTGACAAACGAATTTGGAGTCCAGATGTGCCAGGTACCATAGAGGCTTTCAAAGTCCAGCAGAAAGTCGTCGATCTCTGCGGAAGCTTCTCCGGAGGTTTCTTGAGCAGGTTCTTCAGGCTCCTGTAGCTCATTTTCAGCAGGCTGGTCCTTCTCCACAGACTCACTTTCATTAATCCCAATCTCAGTCCATGGTTGAGTGAAAACAGGCACAGACCATGCTTCGGCCTCAGGCACCCATATTAGTCCGACGGCCAAAAGAACTGTAAAAAGCAAACTCCACAAAGCTGAACGGGACATGCGGTCTCCTCCTTATGTAAAGTTGTTTAATTACTTAGTTACCCGCTTAGTAATGTTTTCCTGCTGCTAAGAGCAAAGACAACAAAATTTAACATAGAACAGGGAGAAGCCGCAGTCCCAAGGCGCAAAAAAGCGCCCCGGCATAAGCCAGAGGCGCTCTGAACCAGATTATGAGCAATACTACAGCTCTTTAAGGTACTCCACTAACTCCACAATCACTGTAACCTCGCCATCTTCATAAACCTTAATAAATAAAGGCATAGGTACATTTGGGGCTATTATCCATTCGGAGATCAGTTCTCCTCCTTCGCTTTCATCATAGCTCTTGGTGATATAGTACCCTTCTATACCGTTTACTTCCCGCTTATCTATTACCCTGACCCAGGACCCATCCCAAAACTCCACGATGCGGCCTTCGATGAGATCCAAATCGGCGGCAAAGAACGACATATTGCTGAATTCGCCGAACCATGCGCCCCCACTCAATGTAAAGGCACTTAAACCGCCTAAACCCATGTAGCTAAACTCATCCCAGAGTTCGCTCGTGGGGACACGATAGGTATAAGATATGAATATTTCTGTTTTCTCATCATCTAGTTTTTGAAGATCAATATGCATATACTGCTTGTTTTCCACTCTAACATATTCCCTTGTGTCTCGATCCCACTCCTCGGAATAATGGGTTATTTCATACGTAAATATTTCCCGCTGCCCCGTAAAACTAACCCATTCCCAAGACTCCTGCGCAAGCAAAGGCACACTGCACGACAGTACCACAAAAATACTAAATACTAATAAAAGTGACTTGCGGATCATAATTACACTCCCTCCCTGCTTTAATTCTAAGCCAGGAGGTTTACTGTTTTTTTCGTAATAGTACCGTGTTTTTTGCGAAAAACAATCCAGTCTAGTACGGCTGTCGGCCAAAGCGTGGTGTGAGTAAAAAAATGCCACCAGCAGATAAGATGGATAAAGGGATTTTTGCCGGGATGGGTAATGTTTGCATTAGAAGGCAGTACAAACAGTAGTCCGAACAAAAGTGAAAGCAAATGCGGAGGGCCGGGAATGAAAGCCTTTGACTATTTTATCCGGAAGAGCCAGAGGAGTGTGTCCCGAGGAACTCGATGTGCGTTCTCGAAACACATGGCCGTTTTCATATTCGAACATTATGAGTTTGAGCTGAGGTTAGATGTAGAAGAGTACTTCTTTGCATTATGCTTTACCACACCACCTCCAGCTACCATCCGGGGCCGGAAGTATCAGTTCCAAAAAGGAAGCCTGATTTGCCTGGCACCTGGCGATGATATTCTTGTCCATTCCGGTTCCCCTGCGGCTGCTGTTCATTATATCGCGGTTCGTGTGCTGCCTGAGTTTCTGAATAATGTTTACCGCCGACTTGGATTCTCAGGAAACCTTGAGTTCGACAGGATGCATTCCAGGTACAGCCGTTTTCTTTTGGAGGCCCTTGACGCTCTAATCCACGAAGTGGTTCACCAAGATAAGGCAAGTTCACTGATGCTCAACAGCCTGGAAAACCAGATCGCCATCCAACTCATTCGCGATGCCAAATGTATGCATCAGCCTGCCAAAGCCGCCTTAGGCAGTGCGGAAGACATTACCCGGCGCGCGATCAACTACATTGAGATCTATTACCCCAGCCGTATTACGATAAAGGATATTAGCGATGCCATTTTCGTCAGCCCCTCCTACTTGCAGAAGATTTTCCCCAGGTTTGTGGGGAAGACTCCTTATCAGTACCTGATGGAATGCAGGCATCGCCAAGCAAAGCACATGCTGGCAACAACCCAGTTGTCCATGGAGGAAGTGGCCCGGCAATGCGGTTTTGTAAACGGAGCCCATTTTTCCACTGCGTTTAAGCAGATGGAGGGCATCTCCCCGTTAACCTTCCGAAAATCATTGGAGTCTTGACGAAGAAACCCTCTTGTCATTATGTCCGGCAAGAGGGTTTTTGTTCTGAACCACTATTGCTTTTTAGCTCTAATCCTCTCTTCCGCCATCCGATCAGCAGCCCTGCTGGTAGAGATGTTGCCGCGTTTGGCGAGTTCGATCACCTGCTGGACGTTATCGTAAATCGCAGCTGCTTTTCCCATGGCATTCTCCAGGTTGTATCCGTGAATTTCCTCATACACATTGATTACCCCGCCAGCATTAATTACATAATCCGGCACATAAAGGATGCCCTTTTCCATCAGTCTGTCCCCGAATGAACTATCTGCCAACTGGTTATTGGCAGCTCCGGCCACAACCTTGCAGCGCAGCCGATCAATGGTATGCTCATTGATTACCGCCCCCTTGGCGCAGGGCGCAAAAACATCACATTCCACGCTGTAAATTTCATCGGGAGAAACAGCTATAGCGTCAAATTCCTTCACAGCCGCTTCTGCTTTTTCAGAAGATCTGTCGGCAACAATTAATTTGGCGCCCGCTTCATGTAAATGCCGGCAGAGTTTGTACCCTACCGCGCCTAAACCTTGGACAGCAACAACCTTGCTGTTGAGATCCTCGCTGCCGAACACCTCCTTGACAGCGGCAAGGATGCCGCGAAACACGCCAAAAGCGGTTATAGGCGATGGGTCGCCGCTTTTTTCCGGAAGGCCCACAACGTAATCGGTTTCTTCATGAATATGGTTCATATCCTCTTGAGTTGTATTCATATCCTGCGCAGTGATATAACGCCCGTGCAGCGTGTTCACATATCTGGCAAAAGCATGGAACAACTCGCGGCTCTTGATTTTTTTCGGATCACCCATGATCACCGCCTTGCCCCCGCCGAGATTTAAGCCGGCTGCAGCGTTTTTGTAAGTCATTCCGCGCGCTAAGCGGAGCACATCTTCAACTGCTTCAGCTTCTGTTTGATAATCCCAAATCCTCAAACCACCTAAAGCCGGGCCCAAAGTCGTATCATGAATACAAATGATGGCCCTTAACCCCGTGGCCGCTTCATAGCAGAAGATCAACTGCTCGTAATCATTGGCTGCTAAACGTTCGAATATCTCCATAGTGGTCCTCCAAATCTCGGTTTGGTTTGTTAATATTCTGCATCACTTTTTTCTATACCTGTATAGCTGTTCAATTTGTCTTTTTTTCCCGCTAATCTTACAGAAATATTACAATTTTAATGCAGGACAAAAACGATCCTGGAGCGAATGCTATTCAGTTAAATACCCTTGGACGAATTTCGTTATAATTTAACATTAAAATGTGCAACTTGCACACAATCAATGAGTAAAATGTCAAAAATCGTAACAGCTTGGGTGTTTAAGATATGGAGGAATCATGATGCGCAGCAATGTGGTCAAAAAAGGACCAGAAAGAGCTCCCCATCGCTCTTTATTCAAAGCAATGGGTTATACCGATGCGGAAATTGAAAGGCCTTTAATCGGCATTGTCAATGCCCAAAACGAGATCGTCCCAGGCCACGTTCATCTGTATCAGATAGCAGCAGCGGTTAAAGCCGGGGTCAGAATGAACGGAGGAACCCCAGTTGAGTTTCCGGCAATTGCTGTCTGCGACGGAATTGCCATGGGGCATACCGGGATGCACTACTCCCTTGCCAGCAGAGAATTGATTGCCGATTCGATTGAGACCATGGCCATGGCCCATGGGTTTGACGCCCTGGTGATGGTCCCCAACTGCGATAAAGTCGTTCCTGGAATGCTGATGGCAGCAGCCCGGCTAAATATCCCTACTGTTGTGGTCAGCGGCGGGCCTATGCTTGCCGGCAGCAGTGATCGAGACCGGATGAGTCTTTCAACACTTTTTGAAGCAGTAGGTGCAGTACAAGCAGGCACGATGACCCTGGAGGAGCTGAAAGCCTGTGAAGATACTGCTTGTCCCAGCTGCGGCTCTTGTTCCGGCATGTTTACCGCCAACAGTATGAACTGCCTGACCGAGGTTCTAGGCTTGGGGCTGCCAGGAAATGGCACAGTTCCGGCTGTTTATGCCGAACGCATCCGTTTGGCCAAAGAAGCAGGAAGAGCTGTAATGGATTTGCTGGCTAAAAACATCAGGCCTCGGGATATTTTTACCCACTCGGCATTTGTCAATGCCCTCACTGTTGATATGGCCCTTGGCTGTTCCACCAACAGTCTCTTACATCTACCAGCAATTGCGTATGAAGTGGGGATCGAGCTCGATTTAGCCTTGGCCAATGAAATTAGTGCCCGCACACCAAACCTTTGTAAGTTAAGCCCGGCAGGCCCGTATTATATCGAGGATCTCTATCGGGCCGGCGGCGTGCAGGCTGTTATGAACGAATTGAGCAAAAAGGACCTGCTCCATCTGGATTTGATCACTGTCAACGGCCGTACAATCGGTGAAAACATTAAAGGTGCCAAAAACCTCGACCACAATGTGATCCGGCCGATTGAAGACCCCCACAGCGAAACCGGCGGCATTGCAGTTTTAACCGGCAACCTTGCCCCAGAAGGCTGTGTAGTCAAACGTTCGGCAGTTGCCCCCGAAATGCTGGTTCACACCGGGCCAGCCAGAGTGTTTGACTCGGAAGAAGCAGTTAGTGAAGCCATCCTTGGCGACAGAATCACCAAAGGCGATGTTGTGGTGATTCGCTACGAAGGGCCTAAAGGAGGCCCGGGGATGCGGGAAATGCTGGCCCCTACTGCCGCCCTTGCGGGGATGGGCCTGGATAAAAATGTGGCGCTCATTACTGATGGGCGCTTCAGCGGTGCCACCCGCGGCGCCTCGATTGGGCATATTTCGCCGGAAGCGGCTGAAGGCGGCCCCATAGCCTTGATACGAGACGGCGATTTGATCGCTATCGATATGCATGAAGGTACCATTGAGTTAAAAGTGAGTGAGGAGGAATTGGCCAAACGGAAGAAAGCCTGGCAGCCTCCGTCCCCCAAGGTTCAGTATGGATATTTGGCCCGATATGCCAGAATGGTCAGTTCAGCAAAATATGGAGCAGTATTGAGGTAAAGAGGTGATTAGATGCAGCTGACAGGCGCAGAAATCCTAATTGAATGCTTATTGGAACAACAAGTGGACACAATCTTTGGGTATCCTGGCGGAGCGGTGCTGAATATTTATGATGCACTTGCCAAGTATTCCGATCGAATCACGCATTACCTACCCTCCCATGAACAGGGAGCGGCCCATGCAGCTGACGGTTATGCCAGATCAACGGGAAAAGTGGGCGTCTGCGTGGCCACATCAGGCCCTGGGGCCTGCAATCTCGTAACCGGCATCGCCACCGCCTACATGGACTCCGTTCCCTTGATCGCCATTACGGGGAACGTGCCCCTGTCGTTATTGGGCAAGGACAGCTTTCAAGAAGTTGACATCTTCGGTATAACCATGCCTATTACCAAACACAACTTCATGGTCAAGAACGTGGAAGAATTGGCTGCTACAGTCCGGAAAGCTTTCTTTATTGCTCAAGACGGCCGGCCAGGCCCGGTTTTAATCGATATTCCCAAAGACGTTACCGCCCAAAAAGCTGAGTATGTCCGGGAGACACCAAAACCGATTGGACGCCATACCAAAAACATTACTCCCGAAGCCATTGAGAATGCCATCAGAATGCTCAAGAAAAGCGAACGTCCCCTGGTCTACGTTGGCGGCGGGGCAGTCCAGGCTGATGCCGGAGCAGAATTGCAGGAGTTCGTCAGGATCATCAACGCACCGGTAGTGTCAAGTCTGATGGGGCTTGGCGCCTATCCCGGCACTGACCCTTACTTCTGCGGTTTAATCGGCATGCATGGAACCAAGACATCCAATCTGAGTGCCAGCAAGTGCGACCTTTTAATTGCCGTTGGCGCCCGGTTCAGTGACCGGGTTGTCAGCAATCCTAAGCGGTTTGCCCCTAATGCCAGTATTTTGCACATTGACATTGATCCTGCTGAAATCAATAAGAACATTAAGACCCATGGGTATATTATCGGGGATGTGAAGATCGCTCTGCAAAAACTCCTCGAGGCCATGGCCGATGAGGAATTCAGGGATACAAGTGAATGGCTGCAGCAAGTTAATGAGTGGCGGGAGACGTATCCGTTAACCTACAACGGTGGTGGCCTACAGCCCCAGTACATCGTGGAAAGGATCTATGCCCTCACTGATGGTGAAGCTTTAATCACAACCGAAGTGGGCCAAAACCAGATCTGGTCAGCCCAATACTACAAGTTCAGCAAGCCCCGGACTTTTATCTCTTCCGGCGGGCTGGGGACGATGGGCTTTGGGTTGGGCGCAGCCATAGGCACCCAAATCGGGAATCCGGACAAGAGAGTGATCAACATTGCCGGCGATGGCAGTTTCCGCATGAACTGCAATGAACTGGCTACTGCCGTGGAATATGAACTGCCGATTATTATTGTCATCCTAAACAACCGCGCTCTAGGCATGGTTAAGCAGTGGCAGGATCTGTTCTACGACCGGAGGTTTTCCCAGTCCATAGTTGACCGCCAGACTGATTTTGTCAAACTGGCCGAAGCATATGGAGCTGTTGGTTTTAACCTAACCCGGAAAGAGAATGTAGACGAAGTTCTCACCCAGGCCCTTGCTGCCGGGCGGCCGGTAGTGATTAATTGTGAAATCGATCCTGACGAAAAGGTATTTCCGATCATCCCTCCTGGCGGTGCCATCGATGATCCGATCATGGGGGTGAATCAATGAAACGTTATGTCATATCGGTTCTGGTTGACAATCATTCGGGAGTGTTGAGCCGGGTGGCCGGCCTGTTCAGCCGGAGGGGCTACAATATCGACAGTATATCCGTTGGTGAAACACAAGATCCCACCGTATCCCGTATGACCATTGTAGCCCACGTGGATGACGCAATTTTGGAGCAGATTATCAAACAGCTCGACAAGCTTGTGGATGTCTTGAAAGTGGCGGTTCTGCCGGCGGAAACTTCTGTTTATCGCGAGTTGGTACTGATTAAAGTCAAAGCCGAAGACCACACCCGGGCGACCGTTTCTGACATCATTAAGGTTTTCCGGGCCAAGATCGTTGATATCGCTCCAAAATCAATGACTGTCGAAATTACCGGTGATCAGCCCAAGATCAAGGCTCTGATCGATCTGCTGGAACCCCACGGAATTCTGGAAGTTGTACGGGCAGGGCTGATTGGACTGCACCGTGGCGATCAAAATATCTTGACACAGGAGGATGTTTAGAATGGCAAAGCTGTACTACGAAAAAGATTGCGACCTAGGTTTGTTAAAAGGCAAAACCGTTGCTGTGATTGGCTATGGATCCCAGGGCCATGCCCATGCTCTTAATCTGCATGAATCGGGAGTCGACGTCATTGTCGGTTTGTATGAGGGCAGCAAGTCATGGAAAGCGGCTGAAGAAGCCGGCCTTAAGGTGATGGTCACTGCCGATGCAGCTAAGCATGCTGATATTATCATGCTGCTGGTTAATGATGAAAAACAGGCTGCGCTGTATAGATCAAGCATCGAGCCATATCTTGTTCCAGGCAAGTCTCTGGCCTTTGCCCACGGCTTCAACATCCACTACAACCAGATCGTGCCGCCTGAGTATGTCAATGTTTTTATGGTGGCACCCAAGGGGCCTGGCCATACGGTCCGCAGCCAGTATCTGGAAGGCAGAGGTGTACCCTGCCTGATTGCAGTCCATCAAGATGCCACCGGCAACTGTAGGGAGCTTGCCCTTGCCTATGCTGCCGGGATCGGCGGTGCCCGGGCGGGAGTTTTGGAAACCACATTTAAAGAAGAGACAGAAACGGATCTCTTTGGTGAGCAATGTGTCTTGTGCGGCGGCGTTACGGCCTTGATTAAAGCCGGTTTTGAGGTATTGGTTGAAGCCGGATACCAGCCGGAGAGTGCTTATTTCGAATGCCTCCATGAGCTGAAGTTAATCGTGGATTTGATCAATCAAGGCGGTTTGTCCTACATGCGCTATTCCATCAGTGATACTGCTGAGTACGGGGATTATCAGGTTGGCAGGCGGATTATCACAGAGGATACGAAAAATGAAATGCGCACAGTGCTTAAGGAGGTCCAGGAAGGGACATTTGCCCGCACCTGGCTTTTGGAAAACCAAGTGGGGCGTCCCCAGTTTAACAAGATGCGGGAGATTGAAGCTAATCATCCGATCGAGCAGGTAGGCAAAGAGCTCAGAAAGATGATGAGCTGGTTGAAAAAATAAGTGCTAGTGAGGGGTTATGATGGCTGCTAAGATCAAAATCTTTGACACCACACTCCGGGACGGAGAACAGTCGCCCGGATGCAGTATGAACATCCAGGAAAAGCTGGAGATGGCTAAGCAATTGGAACGGCTCCGGGTTGATATTATCGAGGCCGGTTTTGCTATCGCCTCACCTGGTGATTTGCTGGCGATCCAGATTGTGTCCAAAAAAGTGCGGGAGTGTACGATTGCCAGTTTAGCCCGGGCTCTGACTAAGGATATTGATGCTGCCTGGGCAGCTGTCAAAGAAGCAGCAAGCCCAAGGATCCATACTTTTATTGCCACTTCCGATATTCATATGCAACACAAGCTGCGTAAATCTCCTGAGCAGGTGTTGGAACAGGCTGTAGAGATGGTCAAATATGCTAAAAAATACTGTTCTGATGTCCAGTTTTCCGCAGAAGATGCCACCAGAAGCAACCCAGAGTTTCTCTACCGGGTCATCGAAGAGGTGATCAAAGCGGGAGCCACCGTAATCAATATTCCGGATACGGTAGGATACATCACCCCATGGGAGTTTACGGAGCTAATTACCGGTATTTTTGAGAAAGTGCCGAATATCGATCAAGTCGATGTAGCCGTTCACTGCCATAATGACCTGGGCCTGGCGGTTGTCAATTCCCTGGCAGCAGTCAAAGCCGGTGTCCATCAAGTTGAGTGTACCATTAATGGCATTGGGGAGCGGGCGGGCAATGCGGCTTTGGAGGAAATCGTCATGGGTTTGGTGGTCCGGCGCGATCTGTATAACGCAGATACGAACATCGACACCACCCAGATTTACCGGTCCAGCCGCCTCTTAAGCTCTATTACCGGTGTTGCGGTCCAACCGAACAAAGCCATCGTGGGCGCCAATGCTTTTGCCCATGAATCAGGAATTCATCAGCATGGTGTCTTGGCTAACAAGAGCACGTATGAAATTATGACCCCGGCGTCCATCGGTTTGGCTGAAAACAGGATGGTCTTAGGAAAGCATTCCGGGCGCCACGCCTTTGAGGACCGCTTACTCAGTCTTGGTTATGAGTTGACCAGAGAGCAATTGGATCAGGCCTTTGAACAATTTAAGATCCTGGCTGACAAGAAAAAGATTGTCTCTGATCTGGATATTGAAGCCTTGATCCAGCAAAAAACCTTTGATATCCCAGAAACATTCCGCCTCAGGCGTTTCGTGATCAACAGCGGCAATACGATCACCGCTACGGCTACGGTCCATTTGGAGACTGCGGAGTTTCCCAAAGAGGCAGTTTCTACAGGAGACGGGCCTATCGATGCAGCCTTTAAGGCTATTGATCAGATCGTAGGCATAGAATTTCAGCTGGATACCTTTACGATTAACGCCGTGTCTGAAGGCAAGGACGCCCAGGGTGAGGTTATCGTCAAGATCGCCAAGAACGGCCAGTTATATACAGGGCGTGGATTGAGTACCGACATTATTGAAGCAAGTATTAAAGCCTATCTCAATGCCATCAACAAGATGCTCGATGAACTACGATACACAAAGAGGATTGATGCCGATGACCAATAGCTTAAAGCAGATTCAGATCTTTGACTCAACATTAAGGGACGGTGCTCAAGCGGAGGGCATCTCCTTTTCTGTCGCAGACAAATTGAAAATCGTGGCAGCCTTGGATCAGCTGGGAGTAAGTTTCATTGAGGCGGGAAATCCAGGTTCCAACCCGAAGGATTTGGAGTTTTTTGCCAAGGTTGCCGAGCTGGAATTGAAAAATGCCAAACTCACTGCTTTCGGCAGTACCAGGCGGAAAAACATTGCTGTCTGGGATGACAGGAATGTAAAGTCGTTGTTGACAGCCAACACACCAGCTGTAAGCATCTTTGGCAAAAGCTGGGATTTTCATGTCACGGATATCCTCCAGACCACATTGGAAGAGAATCTGAACATGATCCGGGAAACGCTACAGTTCTTCAAGGACCAGGGCAAAGAAGTAATCTATGATGCTGAGCATTTCTTCGACGGCCATAAAGCCAATCGGGAATATGCGCTGCAGACTCTGGAGGCTGCTGTTGAGGGCGGCGCTTCAGCCCTGGTGCTGTGCGATACCAACGGGGGCGCTTTTCCCAACGAAGTCTATGAGATTACCAAACTTGTGGTCGATCTGTTTGCCAGCGATGATGTAGTTGTCGGCATCCATGCCCACAATGATGGTGGGCTGGCAGTTGCCAACTCGATCATGGCTGTAGAAGCGGGCGCAGTTCATGTTCAAGGTACGGTTAACGGTTTTGGTGAGCGCTGCGGCAATGCCAATTTGTGTACAATCATACCAAATCTGCAGCTCAAGACCGGGTATGCCTGTATTCCCCCGGAGCAGATGCAGAAGTTGACCATTACAGCCCGCACCATCGCTGAAATTGCCAATGTGCAGTTTAATGAAAGAGATCCTTATGTAGGCAAAAGCGCCTTCGCCCACAAGGGCGGCATGCATATTGACGGGGTCAACAAAGCATCACGTTCATTTGAACATATTGACCCTGAGTCAGTTGGCAATGAACGTCGTTTGCTGATGTCCGAGGTAGCAGGCCGCAGCACCATTTTGGCAAAGATCCAGACTGTGGATCCTACTGTGACAAAGGATTCGGCAGTAACAGAACAGCTGGTCAATAAGCTTAAGGAATTGGAGCACGAGGGCTATCAGTTTGAGGGAGCCGAAAGCAGTTTCAGGCTGTTAGTCCGCAAACACTTAGGCAAATACCGCCCCTTCTTCAATCTCCACTATTTCCGGATTATTGGCGACAGCAACATTAACGGGAACTGCCGCTCCAGTGCCATGGTGAAGCTTGAGGTGGATGGCCGGGAAGAGATTACGGCGGCAGACGGCGCCGGGCCTGTCCACGCTTTGGACCGGGCGTTGCGCAAAGCCTTGGAAGTGTTCTATCCGGAACTGAAAAAAGTGCATCTGACCGACTACAAGGTGCGAGTTTTGGACACCAAGACCGCCACTGCCTCGAAAGTGCGGGTTTTAATCGAATCGACAGACGGCACTGATTCATGGACTACTGTGGGCGTATCCACTGATATTATTGAGGCAAGCTGGATTGCTTTGGTTGATTCCATGGAGCACAAGCTGCTTAAGGATATGGAGGAAAAGATGCGCATTTATATGTAACTTGGGGAGGTAATCACATGGCAATGACCATGACACAAAAGATCTTGGCTGCCCATGCGGGGCTTCCGGAAGTCAAGGCAGGCCAATTAATCATGGCTGATGTCGATTTGGTGCTCGGTAATGATATTACAGCACCAGTGGCCGTGAATGAATTTCGCAAAACAGGCTTTGAACAGGTTTTTGACAAACAGAAAATAGCCATTGTTCCGGATCATTTCACACCAAATAAGGATATTAAAGCCGCGGAGCAGTGTAAGCTGATTCGGGATTTTGCCAATGAGATGCAGATAGAGAACTATTTCGAAGTCGGGGAAATGGGGATTGAGCATGCCTTAATACCCGAACAAGGATTGGCTGTACCCGGCGATGTGATAATTGGCGCTGATTCCCATACCTGCACTTACGGTGCGCTGGGAGCTTTTTCAACGGGAATCGGCAGTACCGATATGGCTGCGGCCATGGCCACCGGAAAAGCCTGGTTTAAAGTACCTGTTGCCATTAAGTTTATTCTCACCGGCAAACCTGGTAAATGGGTCAGCGGCAAAGACATTATTTTGCATATTATCGGGATGATTGGTGTGGACGGAGCTTTGTACCGTTCAATGGAGTTTGTCGGGGACGGTTTGGCCTGCTTGTCCATGGATTCCCGCTTTACCATGGCCAATATGGCAATCGAAGCGGGAGCAAAAAACGGTATCTTCCTGGTGGATGACAAGACTTTGGCATATGTCAAAGCACACTCGACTAAAAGATACGAGGTGTATGAGCCGGATCCTGATGCGGAGTATGAGGCGGAGTACACTATAGACTTAAACAATGTGCGGCCTACGGTGGCCTTTCCCCACTTGCCTGACAATACTCGCACCATCGACGAAGTTGGCTATGTGAAAATCGATCAGGTAGTAATTGGGTCCTGCACAAACGGCCGAATCGAAGATATCCGGGTTGCGGCAGGCATCCTCAAGGGCCGGAAAGCAGCCAAGGGTGTCCGGGTGATTGTCTTCCCAGCAACACAAAAGATCTACCTCCAGGCTCTACGGGAAGGCTTGATCGAACAGCTGGTTGAAGCCGGGGCTGTAGTGAGCACTCCCACTTGCGGGCCATGTCTGGGTGGGCATATGGGTGTCCTGGCCAAGGGTGAGCGGGCTGTAGCTACCACCAACCGTAATTTCGTAGGCCGGATGGGGCACCCTGAATCTGAAGTTTACTTGGCTAGCCCGGCAGTAGCTGCCGCTTCAGCCCTTACCGGCAGAATCACCAATCCAGAAGAAATCGTAGGTTAGGAGAGGGTCAAATGCAGGTACAAGGTACTGTGTTCAAGTATGGCGACAATGTTGATACCGATGTGATTATACCAGCCCGGTACTTGAATACTTCTGATCCGGCAGAGCTTGCCAAGCACTGCATGGAAGACATTGACAAAGAGTTTGTTAGAAAAGTGCAGCCAGGGGATATTATCGTGGCAGGAAGGAATTTTGGCTGCGGTTCCTCCCGGGAGCATGCTCCCATCGCCATTAAGGCGGCCGGTGTTTCGGTGGTGATCGCCGCCACATTTGCCCGGATCTTTTACCGGAATGCGATTAATATCGGGCTGCCGATTCTGGAATGTCTTGAAGCAGTGGCTCAAACAGAAGCCGGTGACCAGCTTTCTGTGGATTTTACTTCAGGGGTAATATCAAACCTGACGCGCAATGAAAGCTACCAGGCAGAACCGTTCCCAGAGTTCATGCAGGAGTTAATTGCAGCTGGAGGCTTATTGAGCTATCTTAAAACCCGCTAGCAACTTGTTGGGTTTGTATGCTCGGATATGTGCTTAAATACGTGCTTAGTAAAAGGAGTAGACTGAAATGAAGTATGTAATTGCCACACTGCCAGGCGATGGAATCGGGCCTGAAGTGATCGAGCAGGCTTGTGCCGTTTTAGACAAGGTAGGCCAGCGGTACGGCCACAGCTTTGAGTTCAAAGAGTATTTAGCCGGGGGTGTCGCCATTGATCAGGTTGGAGAACCGCTGCCGGATGAAACTGTTGCCGGATGCCTGGCCAGTGACTCGGTGTTGTTAGGTGCGGTAGGCGGGCCTAAATGGGACAATCTCACCGGTGATATTCGCCCGGAACAAGCTCTGCTGGGATTAAGGAGCAAACTGGGGCTATATGCTAATCTGCGTCCAGCGGTACTGCACAAAGCCTTAAGAGATGCCTGCCCCCTCAGACCTGATATTATCGGCCACGGCATTGACATCATGGTTGTGCGGGAGTTAACCGGCGGCATCTATTTTGGGGCCAGCGGCAGGCGCCTCGGCCCTCATGGCGAGGAAGCCTATGATACTGAATCATACAGCGTAATGGAAGTGGAACGGATCGCCCGCACAGCTTTTGAGATTGCCTTAAAACGGAACAGGCTAGTTACCAATGTGGATAAAGCAAATGTCCTGGAAAGCTCCCGTTTATGGCGCTCTGTGGTGATCAAGGTTGCGGAAGATTACCCGGAGGTTGAGTTAAACCATCTATATGTAGATAATGCCTCAATGCAGCTGATCCGGGATCCCCGTCAGTTTGATGTAATCGTGACGACTAACATGTTCGGTGATATACTTTCAGATGAGGCGAGCATGATCACCGGTTCTATCGGGATGCTCCCTTCGGCCAGTCTTGGCAAGGGCCAGTTCGGGATGTATGAACCAATTCACGGATCCGCCCCGGATATTGCCGGACAGGACAAAGCTAATCCCATTGCGACGATTCTATCAGCGGCGATGATGCTCAGATACTCCTTTGACCTGGAACAAGAAGCTCAAGCCATTGAAGACGCCGTTACCAGGGTGCTTGATGCAGGTTGTCGGACCGGAGATATTATGAGTCCTGGAATGAAGCTGATTGGCTGCAGTGAAATGGGCCGGTTGTTGCAGGAAGCTGTTGAGTTGCTTCAGCCTAGTGAGAACTAACTGTTGTTTCTGACTTGTGCCTGAACACCCCGGTGGCTAAAGGGCTGCCATGAAGTTCGTGTCAAGGTATATCTTAAACAAAATCTCGTTGGAGCGGGAGAAGGGCAATTGGACCCGATTCCTCAAAGCAAATAGAGGCTTGCGGCCTCTTCTTTACTCTGCGCCTTTTCTTTCCATCAAATATCCCTCAAGGGTAATACCCCTCTGCATAATTTCCTGGGCAGCACGTTTTCCCACATATCTAAAATGCCACGGTTCATACATAATTCCTGTAATGTGTTCTTTGCCCTTAGGATATCTCAAGATAAAACCGTATTCAGCACAGTGAGCTGTTAACCATTCTATTTCCGGCGTTTCAGCTACCCTTTCATCAAGGTACGGGTAATGCAGGGTAGCTATGTCAACCGCCAAGCCAAGTTGGTGTTCACTAGTCCCAGGGTAAGCTATGGAAGTCTTTGTTATCGCCTCTGCCAGCTCTCTCGCGTATCCCTCTTCCATTAATGCCACTACTTTATCCATAAACAACCTTGCTTGTCTATCAACCGGTCGATATGCAGAAACCACAATAGGGGCCAAACCTTGAGCCTTAGCGTCGTTAATCATTGCGTTCAGCTGGCCAATCGCTCTAGCATCGAATTCAAGGCCGTTGTCCAGCTTGCTCAAGTTTGGTATGTAATCCTGCGGTATGGGATGCTCAGACTTCACTAGGATTAACATCCAATCGGTAATATCCTCGTCAATTTCCGGCACTGCATTAGAGACAGGTGCCGGTTCATACTCGTTTTCTATATCTGTTATTTCGAAGCCATATCCTACTATTACGTCGTTTTCTATCGGCAGTGTGCTCTGGATGTAACCTGGCAGCCGAATCAGGGCGGGGATTGAAACCAGCAAGCCTAGGATCACGACCGCCCCTATTGCTTTTCCTTCCATACGAATACCTCGTTTCAGCCCTGTATCTGTTTACTCAGATTATTCCTCAATTAAAACCCTTTAAACGTTTGATCATAACGCAGAAAAAGGCCCTCTCTTAGGCCTTTTCGTCAATTGGGAAGTTAAAAGTATATGCTTTTCTGATTGTCTTTCTCACTTCCCAATGGCAATCCATACCTTTGGGAAATGATACTAACATCCCACCGGTGATCTGTGTCTTCTCGCCGTTTGCTGTAACAATCACATCACCTTCGAAGACATAGGCAGTTTCTTGTTCAGAATAGTGCCAGGGAAATGAACTGGGCTCGCATTCCCATCTTCCCCATGAATCAATGCCCAGCTCTCGTGCTTCTTCCAGGCTTATGGTTTTGGTAATGATCTTCCCCATCTGGGACCCTCCCCGTGCATCTTCTTAGCATCTATTCTATATCATATCAATAAGGCTTGTCAAAATCAGGTTTAACGAAATGCTGCCGGCCTATTCTTAACCAATTGCAGGTAAACAAGTGGTTTTATCGAACAGTAGAATAACGGTAGAGCTTGATAAAGGAGGCAAAGCAATGCGAGCATATGAAAGGCTAATCAAGTACGCCAAATTTGAAGCAGCTTCAGACAGATCAAGTGACAGCTGCCCCAGCACACCTGAACAGCTGGAGTTCGGCCGGGCCTTGGTTGAGGAAATGCAGAGCCTTGGCATTAAAGATGCCCACATGGATGAGAACGGCTATGTCTTTGGCACCATCGAATCCAATATTGAAAACTGGGAAGGGCCAGTCATCGGCTTTATTGCCCACATGGACGTGGCCCGGGATGTGCCCTTTGAAAACATAAAACCGAGAGTTGTTGAAAACTACGATGGTGGAGAAATCGTACTCAATCAAGATGAAAGCATCATTTTAAGCCCGGATGAGTATCCCGAGTTGAAAAAATACGTAGGAAGAGACCTTGTAGTAACCGACGGTACAACGCTGCTGGGAGCAGACAATCGGGCAGGAGTTGCTGAAATCATGACCATGGCGGAAGTTTTGCTAACCAATCCTGGGATTAAGCACGGCACCATCAAGATCGGCTTTACACCTGACGAGGAAATTGGCCGTGGTGCAGATCGCTTTGATGTCCAGCGGTTCGGTGCTGACTTTGCTTATACAGTGGACGGCGGTGCCTTTGGTGAAGTGGAATATGAAACATTTAATGCAGCAACAGCCAAGATCACTATCCAAGGCAGGAACATCCACCCAGGCACAGCAAAGAATAAGATGAAAAATGCTGCTCTGATCGCCATGGAATTCAACAGCTTGCTGCCTCCTGTTGAAAGGCCCGAGCATACTGAGGGATATGAGGGCTTTTACCATTTAATCGACATTGCAGGTGTGGTTGAGCACGCCTGTTTAACGTATATCATCAGGGATCATGATGCAGGTAAGTATATGGCAAAGAAAGATCTGCTCAATCGGATCACCCAATGGCTGAACGACAAGTATGGCGAAGCTACGGTGACATTGGAAGTCATTGACAGCTATGCCAATATGTGTGAGCAAATCAAACCTCACTGGCACCTGATTGAAAATGCCTATGCTGCTGTAAGGGAAGTAGGTGGAAGTCCCTACAGCATTTCGGTCCGTGGTGGCACCGACGGCGCTCGCTTGTCCTTTATGGGGCTCCCCTGCCCTAACCTGGGAACAGGCAGCCACAACCATCACTCGAGACTGGAATATGCCTGCGTGCAGGCCATGGATGATTGTGTTGCCATGCTGGTTAAGCTAGCGGAAAAATACGGTCAGGTCGGCAGGGTCAAATAACAAGGGTGTGATCGTGCAATGAGCGGCAAGGGTCAAAGGCTGCAGGCCAGAACAGTGCTGATTACAGGCGCTTCCAGCGGATTAGGCGAACAGATCGCCTACGAAGCGGCAAAGCAGGGCGCAAGCGTCATTCTTACCGCCAGGCGCAGTGACCGGCTGCATATAGTCGCCGGGCGCTGCCGGGAACTCTCCGGTACGGAGGCTTGGTGCTATCAGCTGGACCTTGGCAATCCGGAACAAGTGGCAAGGGTGCTGGATACAATAATAAAAGATGTCGGCCGGATCGATGTCCTGGTCAACAACGCCGGTTTTGGCCTGTTTGCCGAAGCTGTGGACACACCTGACGAAGTCACTGAGCAGATGTTCCGGGTCAATGTTGTGAGCTTGATTCAGATTACCCGGCAGTTAGCTGCTGAAATGAAAAATGCCGGGTCCGGACATGTGATCAACATAGCCTCTCAGGCCGGTAAAATCGCAACTCCCAAATCGGCTGTCTATGCCGCTACCAAGTTCGCCGTCCGGGGTTATTCCAATGCCCTGCGCCTTGAGTTGAAACCGTTTGGCATCAATGTCACCTGTGTCAACATCGGGCCGATGCACACTGATTTTTTCAACCACGCCGATCCCGGGGGGTCCTATCTCACCAGAATCGAGCGATGGGTCTTGGATCCAAAAGCAGTTGCTAAAAAGGTTGTTGACTGCATGCTGACTGATAGGCGGGAAATAAACTTGCCCCGGATGATGGAGATTGGCGCCAGGCTCTATGTGCTTTTTCCTCGTATAGGGGATTACATTACCAGCACTCTGTTTAACCGCAAATAGGCGACAGTTGGCAGCTGAGGCAGCTGAAGGCAGCTGGTAATCTGCACAGCAGGATATGAACAAACGAGCATCGAAGACTTTGTTGACAAACTGAGACAAAACGGGGTCACGCGAAGAACTGTCGAAAAAAGCGGTGCAGCAATATGCCATTTATAGGGGGAATGGCCATGTTTCCCAACGTGAGCTTGATCGCCGAGGCCGATGTGGGCAACCTGTCGTTCCAGGGTACACGCTTCAAATGGTTCGAACCGGAAAAAAGTAAGCTGGCTGGTGAAGCCCCCAGCCAGCTTACTTTGTCATTGTTTTTATTTCTCTCCCAAATAGTAACTGGGAACCGGCGATTGCGGATAACCCATGGAAAGATGGGCCACAGTATTGCGGTAGATCGGATCCTGCATCAACGTTACCCGCCGGTCTCTCGCAGGGATTGTTGTCGTGTAGATCCGCATTTCGCCCGGCAATACAGTAATAATCTCTTCTCGCCAGTCACCAAAGATATCTGCTGTGAATATCGGAATGCCTTTAATGCCTCCGCTTACTACCGGCCCTTTGTATTTGACGACCATTGATTCCCACTTTTCCATCTGAAAACGCCCGGCATAAGTGTGCGGCCAGTTGGTAGCTATAAGCTCCCGAATCAGATCTCCATCCCACCAGACAAGCGGCCTGCATATCGGCACCTCATCGTCGATGGCGATCAGTTCACCATTTGCCGAAAACATGTATTTGCTTGTGGAACCTCCTTTGGGATCCTCGGTTGCCCACAGTTCCAATCCTGGATTTGTTGGATCGATGTCTGCCACCATGGCATTGCCAATATGTTTTGTCGGTTTACCTATACTCCACAGCATCTGGCCGGTCTTAGCGTCAACCAGACAGACACCTTTGCCGTCATCACGTTTTGGTTCAATGGCATAGAAGATCTCCATTCCTTTGCGGGTAGGATCGATATTGGAAATATACATTACATCAGGATGGCCAAGCCCCACTGACCAAAGGCAGGTTCCGTTGTCATCAAGTACAGCTGAGCCCAGTATGACTTCATCGCGCCCATCCTCGTCCACATCTGCGCAAATCATGAAATGAGCGCCTTGACTGCGGATCACCGGTGTTTCTTCATCACCATTCCAGCGCCACAGCTTTTCTAACTTACCGTTTTGGAACTGATAAGCATCTACCACCATCATCTTGTATGTACCCCGGGCAACTATGAGACATGGTGTTTTTCCGTCAAGGTAGGCAACCCCCAACTGATTGCGGTTGAGGCGGTTGTAATCGCCGTATCCCGGATCTCGTTCAGGCCAAGGTGCCCGATCCAGCTCCTCCCCGGTCATTCCATCAAGAATGGAAATCCATTCCTCACCCGTGCGTACCCTTCCATCAGGTTCCCTTACATCGTTAGGCCCAGTTTTGACCGCTACTTCAGCCTTGCCGTCGCCGTCAAAGTCATAGACGATGTACGGTGAATACCAAACCCCTGGTTCGATGCCTAACCCTAAATCCTTTCTCCACAAAAATGTCCCGTCGTTTAAGTACGCCTCCAACTTATAGGTCATCCCTGTTTGATCAGGTTTTCCGCCGGGATCAATGCCGCGGAATGGCTGTTTGATCACAAAATCATAATTGCCGTCGCCGTCAAGATCAGCAACAGCGATCTTGCTTGGCATATAGTCACCTTGAAACTTAATTGATATATAATGCTGTTCTTTCTGATCCAGATCTACCTCAACAAAATGTGAACGTTCAAAGACTTGGCCTTTTGCTGCCGGCTGGACCCAATACTTAAGTTTCCGGCCGCCAGTTGGGTTATGATCCACAAAATCGGCAGTTGCCGTAATTGGGGTTTGGGTGAGTTTTGCTTCAACTCCTTGCTCATCTACACGATAGACATCGAATCCAACATCTTCCGGATCCGAAGCAAGCAGCCGCCAGCTTAAGTACACCTTTCCATCTTCTGTTGCTTTACCTATCAGACCGCGGCTTAGGTGTTCCACCACCTGCTCTTTGGCCCAGCCTTCCACCTTGAGCTTGTCTGCGTGCTGTGGGTTAAATGTGGGAGTATGCCACTGCCGTTCCTTAGGGTCTTCGGCGTAAGCTCTGCGCTGGGATACCAACAAAATGACCACTATAAGTGCTGCGGCGAGAATAATCACAGGCTGTCCCCTTTCCATATTTATCTGCTGCCAATATTACTATACCGCGGTTTGCCATGATTTGCAATCAATTAAAGCCCCCTGGACAATTCCAACCAGGGGCTCAAAACCACTCTATTGGAAGCAGATAACTGGGCAGGGACTGCAAAAGAATCAAGCTGACTGGTGAATCACCTGGTCAGCTTGTGAATAATTGTCCCAGCTATTTGGTGGGCTTAATTTTTCCAAATTAGCTCAACGCTTGTTAACTGTCCTCGTTATCATCACAATCTATCTTTTCACCCAGGGAGAAACCGGGAACCGGCGATTGGGGATAACCCATCGACAAGTGAGCCACAGTATTGCTCAGGATAATCGGTGTAAAGCTCATGAGAACACTAAAACCTGTCAGGAAACTGCTTGATGATCCCCAGCCACATCACATCCGCCATATCCAGAGATTGGGTTTCGATCATATCATACGTATCGATACTTGCTTGGAAATCGCCCTGCAGCATTGTCACGGCTTCCTGCCGCACAAGCCTGAGGTGTTCGAAGAGCATGGTTACCCAGGATTGCCTTGACCAAAATGGATTGATCTTGGCTAATAATTCAGCAATTTCCCCAGCATTGCGGTGCCATATTCTGTCAAGTTCAGCCACCCTTCTGTTATCACCGGCTTTGGCAGCTTGAACCAATTCTGCAGCGACAGTCAGATGTTCGGTCAAAAGCCTGCCCAGCTTATTGCCAATTGCCTGTCCATAGTATCTGCTGAACACTTCCGCAAAGTCCCATGGATTCTGCAGCAGCCTGTTGATTGTCTGAGGTAGATCCGGCAGGTCGAACACTATGCCCATAATCGTCATCCGAGTCCATGCCCCGTGCTGCTCCCACAGCTCACGCAGTTCGTTGCTTAAGTCCAGTTGCCGGCAATTAATGCATTGGTCCAGATCAGGCTTGCAGTGATGCATCACGTTTGGATTGCGCACCATCTAACCCCCTTTCAGAGCACACTACTACATTGTATGCTTGGAGATTCTGGGGGAAATGGGGCGATTTTACCCAATTGTCTTCACGTATTCCCCTCCCGGATACAGCGTTGAATTATACAGGCGCTTATCCTGAGGTAGGGGCCTGCCGCTTGTTTCGGACAGGTCATGCCATTTACCAGCGTAGACATGAGCTTGTTCCTGGTTGTAGATGATTACACATTCAGAGCCTTGCTCCACAAGTTTTCCGTGTACTGCCAAGCCTTGGACTGGGAATTCCACAATCTTGTTCAAGTATCCGTCATAGATCCCCGGCAGCACATCACGGCCACGGCGAAAGGCTAGGATATAATCTTGCTCGTTATCGTCCCAGTCGGTCAAGGTGTCAATAATCGTTGACCAGCCGATAGTCTGCCGATGCTCTTTGGCCAGTTCCTTCCCCATCGAGTCAAGCAAAAAAATTCCGTCTCTGCCGGTGCGGCTGCGGTCAATCCGGTCCACCCCCGCCACCTGCAGTCCCGGCAGTTCCGGACGGAATCTCCCCAAAGCCACATGCTGCGACTCCCGGCATCCGTCGTAGCGCCATATTTCAGCACCGTGCTGATCGTACATGGCGGTGGAACTCCCGCCGATCACAAGATACGGAGTAGTTTTGCCATCCAAAACCGGCCCCACCCAGATGCAGTCGGCGTGGTCCACCAAGGTGCTGGACCAGAGCTTACAACCGTTGGAGTCGAGGAAATCAAAGCCTGCCATTACTTCATCTTTGCCGTCGTTATTGAAATCATAAACCCAGGGATAATGGCCAATATTTCCTCGATAAGTCCACAAGAGCTTGAACTCATGATCCATAGCCCACATCTGCCGGTAGCGGTTCTTTAAGATAAGATCCCGCGGATAGGCACTTCCCGTCAGATTGGCGATGATGATGCAGTCATGTGCAAAGGGATCTGGCAGAGGATAAGCTTGTTTTATTGATCCAATCTTTCCGTCAAGGACCAAGAACTGCTTGTCCATTACACACAGGACTTCATTGTACCCGTCGCCGTCGATGTCATAAATCTGGACGGGAAAATCCGAGCCGTGCCTGCCCGGCTCTGGATGGGGAGTCCCCACCTGCCACAGCAGTTCGCCGTCCAAATTGAAAGCCGTCAGGCAAACCACTTGGTGGGGAATATATCGGTCGTCAATCCCTCCGTCACCCTGCACCATCAACAGCTCCCTGCGGCCATCGCCGTCCAGATCTCCGATCAACATTTTGTTACGCAAACCTGCTTTGCTGATATCGATTGTTTTTAACAATAGAGGTTTCGGCATTGTTCACTGACCCATTCCTGCATTCATGTTGTCTTTATCCTTTGTAACTGCTTCTCCAAAGCCTACAGAACCCCTGCCGCGACAAAAATGCCAGACCGAAGTCTGGCTTCTAAGCCTGCAGTTTAGGATCCATAATATCACGGAAAGCATCGCCTATGAGATTCCAGGATAAGACAAACAGCACTATTGCCAGCCCCGGGTAGACAACCGTGTACCAATAAGCCATTGGGTTTCCCGGTGCTCCTAAAATCCAGTTCCGGGCATAGCTGATCATCTGCCCCCAGTCAGCATAGCCTTCTTGGGCACCCAAGCCCAAAAAGCTTAAGCTCGATGCCGTGACTACAATCGATCCCATGTTCATCGAAGCTTGGATGATCACCGGAAAAATGGTGTTGGGCAGGATATGCCGCAGCAGGATCTTGATGTGGCTGACACCTGCTGCCCTGGCCGCCATCACATATTCATCCTGCTTAACCTGGAGGACATTGCCGCGGATCAGCCGGGCATAACCAGTCCAGCGAAACATGATCATGGCGATCATCACGTTTCCCAAGCCTTTGCCCAGGACACTGGTGATGACAATCGCGGCAATCAAAAAGGGGAAGCTCATGAACACATCCACAAAACGCATTATAATTTCATCAAACTTACCGCCAATATAGGCACTGATTGAACCGATAACAATACCAATCGAACAGGAGACAGATACCACGATCAGGCCTACCTTGAAGGCTGTTCGGGTACCCCAGACAATCCCGTGGAAAATGTCCAGCTGGCCTTCGGTCAATCCCATGGGATGCTCCGGGCTTGGCGGCCTTGGTGTACTGCTGAACCCATAGCGGGGGATCCGGTACGGGTCCCGGTTTGGGTCCATGGCCAGAAACTCATCGGGAATCGGGGCAATCACCGGCGCCAGAACAGCTATCAGGATGAAACCAAGCAGGATCACCAGGCCAACCAAGGATATGCGGTTGCGGATCAATTTTTTGAACACCATCAGCAATCACTCCAATCTGACTCGGGGATCGATAACTGCATACAGAATATCGACAATAAGATTCGTCATAACCAGCAGCACACCGTAAAACAGGCTTGTCCCCAGAATCAAGGTGTAGTCCATCCGCTCGGCGCCCTTGGCAATCAAAAGCCCGATCCCTTTGTAATCAAATACTGTTTCCACGATCACAACCCCGCCAAGCAAGCCCAAGACCATGCCGCCGACAACCGTAACCACGGGAATCAATGCATTACGGCGCACATGGCGGTTGATCACCAGCTTTTCCGTCAGCCCTTTAGCCCGGGCGGTCCGCACATAGTCTTTGCCTAAGATGTCCAGCATGCTGGAACGGGTAATCCGCAGAATGTACGCCCACCAGAGATACGCCAAGGTGATGGTTGGCGCAACCAAATGCCTGAGGGCGTCAAGAAAAATGTCAAAGCGTCCGTTAAGCAGCGCATCGACGGTGTTCATCCCTGTGTATTGGACAAAACTGCCGCTTAAAACCACACTGTCTGCCCAGACTGACAGCCTTCCCGGCGGAAACCAGCTTAAAAGGCCGTAAAAAATGAGCAAGATAATCAGTCCAAAGACAAAGTCCGGCAGCGACCAGCCCACAATCGCAAAAATCCGTGAGGCATGGTCCAAAGGCCGGTTGTGATTCTTGGCCGAAATGGTCCCCAGCCAAATGCCGCCGCAGATCACCGGGATTACAGCGAACAAAGCCAGTTCCAGCGTGGCGGGAAAACGTTTGGCAATTGCTTCCGTTACATACATGTTTGCTGAAACGGAATAACCCAAATCACCTTTAAGGACATTTTTCATCCAGCTGAAGTAGCGCTTCCAAACCGGCTGATCGAGGCCATATCTGCCGACCAACTCCTGGATACTCTGGTTTTTCAGCTCTTCCGGGCTCTTGATATAAGCGCTTACCAACTGTGCCGGTGTCAAAAACGACATGGCGAAGAAAATCAAGAGAGTTACCCCAATCAGCACAATCGGAAGGAACAGCAATCTCCGGGTAATATACGTTAACATGGCAGATACTCCTCGACTCTAAATTTACACCTGGGGGATCCCCGGACAGGGCTGTTGCGGCGGGGCGGTTTGCAGCGGCCCCGCCCACAAGCACCCTAATCCGCTGGCTTCAGGCTTAAGATCCAGCAGCGTTTTTCGTCAAGCTGTAAAAATCATAGTTGGCGCTGTATGCCGGATTGTGGGCAAATCCCTGCACCCAGGCCCGCATTACACGGTGATCCGAAGGTTCGATATAAGGCATGGAAACAGCAAATTCAAAAGCTTTGCGGTTGATCTCCTGGTAAAGCGCTGCCCTTTCGTCCGTCGTTTGTGCCCGCATGGCCTGGGCAATCAGGCCGTCAAACTCTGCCTTTGCCAGCTCAACCAGGCCTTCACCGCAGTACCCGGCAAATGCTCCTGTGGACCGCAGATAAGCGTCCACAAAATTGTGGGCATCAGGGAAGTCCATCAGCCAGCCCATGAAGAACACCGGCAGCGACCCTTGATCGAGTTTGCTTAAGTATGTGGGCCACTGCATGCCTTGGACATCGATCTGGAACTTGGGATTGATCGATTCAATATTGAACTCCAGGATTTCCGCAGCGGTCTTCCGGGAGTTGTTGCCGCTGTTGTAGAGCAGAGTCAGCTTGAACCCTTTGTCCCACAATTCACCGTCAAAGGCCTGCCTAAAGAACTGCTCCGCCTGCTCCAGATCATGGGTGAACCATTCGCCATCCTTGTTGGAAAAGGGCAGGGCTGCGGGAATGAAGCCCTTAGCAATGCTGCCTGCTCCGTTGGCTACTTCATTGAGATACCTTTCATAGTCAAAGGCATAGTTGAAAGCCCTCCGCACATTGATGTCGGCGAAGAAGTCACTTGGGATGCCGTTGCCGTCGAGCTTGCCGCTGCCCACAATATCTTCGTTCCCCTCATAAGGGATGGTGAAATTGTACAACAATGTAGTGTTGGCGATCTGCTGCAGTCCTTCAACGGCTTTGACACCATCGATGCCCTTCAGCTGGTCTAGATACTGCACATCCGCGTAGATGGCGTCCGCATCGCCGCTTTGCAGCATCAAGAGCCGTGTGTTGTATTCCTCGATATACTTTACGAATACCGTTTCCAGCTTGGCTGCGCCTCTGTAATAATCGTCAAAGCGCTTAAGCACAATTTGACCGCCGCTCCGATCCCAGGCCTGCAACCTGAATGGGCCGGTGCCGTTGGCCTTTTCATAGAGAGTCATCTCTTCCTTGGCCGGATCATGCCACTTGGCCCAGGTATCAGGATTGCCGTCCCAGTCTCCATTGGCAATCATCCATTCCTTGTCCAGGATCGAAGACCAACTGCCGCCTTTGGCCAGAATCTGCAAAAACGGCGGGTACGGGGCTGCCAGGTTGAAGACCACTGCATCGCCTTCCACCTCTACAGCAGCGTCGATCATATCAAATGCCTTGCGCCGGATGGCGGGATCCACTTCATTGATGCCCGCATAATCACTGGGGCCGCCAGCCAAAGCAATCACCTGCTCCATTGTCTGCACACCCAAAAGGGGTTCGAAAAACATCCAAATCGGGCTGCCAACAGGATCCGAGATCATGGCCCGCTCAAAAGTATATTCCACATCTTCAGGAGTCAAATCGCTGCCGTTGTGGAATTTGACACTTTTTCGGATTGGCACTTTGATGGTCCTGCCATCTTCCGAAATCAACCCATTTTCGATGCTCGGCACCTGTGCGGCCAATCGCGGCACAAGCTCCTCCAGAGATGAACCGTTGTAGTCGAACAAAGTGTCATAGAGCTGATGGATTATCTCCCCGCTGGCTGTATCATAGGCATAAGCCGGGTCCAGGGTATCAGGCTCGCCAATGGTAACATAGACAAAGGTGTTTGGATCAGTGGCCGGAGCCCGGCCTTCATCAGTGGTTTCGCCCTGATCCCTTGACCTGAAGTATGCATAGACACCGGCACCAACAGCCACTACCAACAACAACACCAACAAGGTTCTCATTTTTGCGTTCATTGCTGTCCCTCCAAATTTGCTAGTCACTGCTGATCTTCCTTTGTTGTCTGGCGCTTCTTATTACTGCATCTTAAGCCGTCTTGCTGATGGAAACTCCCTTCAGGCTGAGCTCCTTCCACCGGTGACAGGCTGCTGCATGGCCTGGTTCAGCTTCAGCGAGCTGTGGGCGTTTTTGCCGGCAAAGCTCTGCTGCATACAGGCATCTGGGGTGAAAGGCGCATCCTTCCGGCGGATTGGCAGGGCTGGGCACATCGCCTTTCAAGATAATCTTGCTGCCCTTCTCATCCGGGTTGGGGCTGGGAATCGCCGAGAGCAGCGCTTCCGTATATGGATGCTTGGGCCGGTTGAACAGCTGATCCACATCGCCCACTTCCACCACTCTACCCAGGTACATCACGGCAATCCTGTCACTGATATGCTGCACTACCGACAAATCGTGGGCCACAAACAGGTAAGTCAACCCGTATTGGGCCTGCAGATCCTCAAGCAGGTTCAACACCTGTGCCTGTACTGACACATCCAAGGCAGATACCGGTTCATCGCAGATCACCAGCGAAGGGTTTACCGACAAAGCCCGGGCAATACCAATCCTTTGCCGCTGGCCGCCGCTGAACTCGTGAGGGTAGCGCCGCATGTGGTGCGAACCCAAGCCTACTGCTTTCAGCAGACTTTCCACCCGGTCATAGCGTTCGGCCCTGTTTCTAACCCCATTGGCCTCCAGCGGTTCGGCAATAATGTCGCAGATCCGCATCCTGGGGTTGAGCGACGAGTAGGGATCCTGAAAGATCATCTGGATCTCAGAGCGCAGCCCTTTGATGGTATTGCCGTTGACTTCCACCCATCCGCCGTTGTGGTTGAACAGAATCTTTCCTCCTGTAGGGGGGATCAGCTGCATCAGGCTTAAACCAACTGTCGTCTTGCCGCAGCCGCTTTCGCCTACCAAGCCCAGGGTTTCGCCTTTGTATACCTGCAGATCCACTCCATCAACAGCTTTTACCCAACCCACCGTCTTGCGCAATATGCCTTTGGTAATGGGGAAGTATTTCTTTAAGCCGCGTACATCTAAAAGCAGCTCTCGCTTGTCAGGTTTTGCCATGATCCTGTTCCTTTCTACCATCAAGTGCCTCCGGCGATTCCAGGTGATCAACAGCCTTTGCCCTGGGATGCCAGCAGCGGGCAAAATGATCCCTGCCAACACTGACAAAGGGCGGCTCTTCGCTGCATTTTTCCGTCGCCGCAGGGCATCGGTCTTTAAAGCTGCATCCTTCGGGCAAGTGGACCGGATCCGGTACAACACCTTTAATCGGCACCAGCCTCTGTTTATTTTCCCCCAACTTGGGGATGGAATTAAACAACCCGATGGTGTAGGGGTGGGCCGGATTGTGGTAAAGTGTGCGAACATCTGTGTACTCTATTATTTTGCCCATATACATTACAGCCACATTATCGCAGATTCTTCCAACTACACCCAGATTGTGCGTGATCATCATAATCGACATCCTGAACTCTTCCTGCAAACTCATCATCAGATCGAGGATTTGAGCCTGAATGGTCACATCCAGGGCAGTTGTCGGTTCGTCGGCAATCAGAAGGCTCGGGCTGCAGCAAAGGGCCATGGCAATCATTACCCGCTGCCGCATGCCGCCGCTCATCTGGTAAGGATATTCCCCCACCCTTTGTTTTGGGCTGGGAATCCCTACCTTGGCCAGCATCTCTTCTGCCATCCGCCATGCCTGTTTCCTGGTTACCTGCCGGTGCAGCATGATCGCTTCCACAATCTGATAACCAACAGTATACACTGGGTTTAGCGAAGTCATCGGTTCTTGAAAGATCACGGCAATTTCATTGCCCCGGATTCTCCGCATCACTTGCCCTGTAGGATCCTGCCCGGCAAGATCAATTACCCGGCCTTGGCGTGTGCGGAACAGAATTTTGCCTTGATGGATTTTTCCATGGGGCTGGGGCAGAAGCTGCATGATGGACAAAGCAGTGATGCTTTTCCCGCATCCGCTCTCCCCTACTACTCCCAGAACCTCTTCCTTTTTGACCGTAATATCCACTCCATTGACCGCCTTCACCAATCCTGCCTCCGTGGCAAGGTAAGTGTGGAGATTCTCCACCTTCAACAGTGTATCTTCATCCAGGACGCCCTCGGTATCGAGGCCGGCATCCAATTTATGCTCCTTTGCAGCAACCTGGTCAGTCATACGATTAACCTCCGAGTATTATTCCTGGCAAGCCTGCGTTATTAATATTATACTTTGTATTAACATTGATCTATTGTACCAGCTTGAAGCTAGTCTGTCAACGACGAAAGGGCTGTTTACCTGCATCGTTACGTTTTTCACAATCCCGCGCAAAATAAAAAGACCGAATTAATCAAAATGGTGCCGGAGGCGGGAATCGAACCCGCACGGGCGAAACGCCCAACGGATTTTAAGTCCGTAGCGTCTACCTATTCCGCCACCCCGGCACACCTGAATCACAACAGTAATTATATAATGGAGCAAAGCTCTTGTCAATCCGCGCCAAAGGCTGTTCCATAGAGCAAGCCCTGCATCAAATCCCCGTCGCTGACCATGAGCTGATCAATCCCCAACAAACCCATGGTTTCGCGGCAGATTGCCGCTCCGGCAACGATAATGTCCTCTCGCCCCAGGCTAATTCCTGGAAGCAGGCTCCGTTTGGCCAAATCCAGCTTGGCAAGGTACTCCAGCCAATACGTCACGCGGCTTTCGGTTAAGATGGCCCCGGTAACCTTGGACCAGTCATATGCCGCAAGCTCCAGCTCTAATGCCGCTAAAGCTGTAATTGTACCGCCAACACCGATTAAAGTCATCTCGGCCGGCCGCACCTCTCCATCCGGATGCACCGCGGTCAAGGGTGCAACCCTGGAGCTGACCAAGCGGCGCAGGCGTTCCAGTTCAGTGCTGCTGACAGGATGGCCGGTAATGCACAGCTCCGTCATGCGGACAGCTCCAACCTGGACCGATCTGCTCCCGAGCACCCCGCCGTCCAGCGTTCCATAGGTGAGTTCGGTGCTGCCCCCACCAATATCCAAAACTGCAAGTCTCGGCGCAAGGGTAAAGCCCAAACCCTGCAGTGTCTTTGCCGCCCCCACAAATGAAGCCTCCGCCTCCTTGGCACCGCTTAAAACCCGCACATCCCATCCGGTCAGGATTTTGACCTTATCCAGGAATTCCTCCCGGTTGGCCCCGTCCCGGACAGCGCTGGTCGCTGTCACTACTAGATTCTCCACGGGATACTTGGTTAATTCGTCCCTGTAATCCTCGAGCACCCGGAAAGTACGGGCCATCGCCTGCTCGTCCAAGATCCCAGATGAATCCACACTGTGCCCCAACCTGGTAATCTCAAGCCTGGAAACTACGGGCAGGTAATAACTGCCGCCCGCTGTTTCCTTCCGCTGGGCAATCAACAGCCGGACTGAGTTGGTGCCGATGTCAACTGCAGCCTGCACCGGATCCCCTCCGTTCCATAACACGTTTTGCCTGCCCGGCTAGTTTTCCAAACGGCAGTCTTCTGACGGGCAGTTCAGTTCGGCGCCCAAAAGATCATAAACCACGGCGCCGATTTGATTCGTCCCTGTAACCAGGTAATCAGCAAAATGGGCATGCAGGCACTTGACACCATCAGGAGACCTGGTGCCGCCGACCCCTGTTGTGATGATCACTTGGTATTCATTGGGGTATTTCCTGGACAGTGACTGCAGCACCTCATCAGGAACCAGGCTGGTTCTGAACTGGGCATGGGCTTCGTGATCCCGCTTCACCAATTCGGCCAATTCCTGGTCATTGGCAATCCTCATCTGCAGTGTCCCGATCAGCCCGATGCTTTCCAGCTTGCTGATGAGTTTACACAGATATGGGCATGTCAGCCACAGTGATGTTGGAAAAACAGTCACTTCCTCCATCTGGCCGATTATGGGCCGGTTGACTATCACCTGGGGATATCCATACTCGCAGCGCAGGGCAACTCCCAGCACGCCGCGGGGTTCACGCCCCAATTGATTGGCGATGATCTTATAGTCTTCCTCGGTCACTTGGCCCCATCTATTTTGCATTGATCTACCTCCATATGATAGCAAAAACATCCCCGAAGGGATGTATGGTATCATTAATAGTATGAGCTCCTTATTCTATCGCGCGCCCCTGCCTCCCCGTTTCGAGTCCAGACTTTTTCTCAGTGCTTGCTGCCTTTCCTCACTTTCTTTGAGATAGCGTGCCAGGCGTTCTTCGAAGTTGCTTGCGGTGGATGCGGCTCTCCGCCTTGCCTTGCTTTGGTACATACCACCGTCCGAGGGCTGTGGGTTTGCTTGTTTGATCGAAAGGCCAATTTTACCGTCGGTGATGTTGATTACCTTAACCCTGACACTATCGTGTTCTTTGAGAAAATCGTTAATGTCTCTGACATAGGTGTCAGCAACCTCTGAGATGTGCACTAAGCCGGTTTTTCCGTTTTCTAATTCAACAAATGCACCAAAACTGGTAATACCTGTTACTTTCCCCTCGACAATGCTGCCGACATCGATTGACATACGTGAATAAATTCCTCCTCTTGCGATTTGCCGCTGCAGGGCGCGGCCATGTTCATATTATACATTATCAAAAATTTTGTGTCAATCGACTGCCTTGTGGCGATAGTATCAACCCACTGTCGGATCGAAGATCTCGTTTATCCCTGTGACGAGCCAGAACGATTTTTTTGTTTCGTAGATTTAGAATCTGAAAGTCTCGTTAGCAAGTTGCCTTAACCAAGCTGACCAAAGCTTAGTTCTTCTTCCAAGCTTATGATGGCTACTATGTAGTTGAATGGGAACGTGCGTTCAACATGAATCTTGCTCCACTCGAAGAAGCTTTTTCAGCATACCGCGATTATCTATTACGTTTTCAAGCCGACTCCTAGCTCCTACTCCTTCGGTTCCGAAATGATAAAACGCGTTTCGCCGGGCTTGATCAAACCCAGTTCTTCCCTGGCAACCTGTTCAATATATTCATAGGAGCTGTGGCGTTCGATTTCCCGGCGAATTTCAGCATTACGCAGTTCAAAAGCGTGGATCTCATTAGTCAGCTGCGCTATTTCCCTCTTTAGGCGGTGGTGCGTGACAAGACCTTTGCCGAATATGTACCCCATCCAGATCAAAAAACAGATCAGCAGAATGCTGCCAGTCTTAAGCATGATCCTCTTCTTTTGGCGGCGCTTAATCATTGGGGCATCTCTCCTCTAATGAGGAGAATTCTTGGACAGGAGGTTTTTTCCTGCTCCTTCCGGGAAAATTGTTACCTGCGCCAGAACGGTAGAAGCCTGAAAGACTGCCAGCGCAGGATCTTCCTGCCAAACCGCGGGAAGCTAGCTTTGGACAAGCCCAAGCCGCGCCATCTCCAGCCTGAACTGAACTGAAAAGATCTGCGGCGGCGCCGGATGGCGGAGACGGTTAAAAGTAAGTCCTGGACCATCTTCATCGGCCAGGCAAGGATAGCAAAGGCCAATTGGCAGAAAAAGCTGATCACCAGGCTTATTATGCGGGCAAGGCCAATGGAAACCCGGATCACAGCTCTGCTGATCAGTAAATAATAAAAGGCTAAGCCTAAACTGATGCCAATGAGGACATATAGGCGCAGTTCACCCCAATTGGCCATTAATAGATAAACTGCCGCCAGCGGTGCTGCAATCAC
>FZPS01000059.1_pt624 | contig 35552 bp, 20 predicted proteins | sample 1817821 | NCBI WGS metagenome assembly FZPS01 (sample SAMEA104158645, study PRJEB21678) | metagenome | place: Germany | collected 2015-04-21
GTCCTTATATTTACTTTCATTTACGGCTTTTAATAATGTATCTTGTCTTTTTTCTTTTGAATATCTTCCAATAGATAAAATATTAATAATTTCAGGATTTTCTTCTCTCTTAGGATTAATAAAGTATTGATCCGTTACTCCATTTGAAATTACATGAAAAACATTTTTATAGTTTCTTTTAGTTAATTGATTTCTAATAAATTCACTTGGACAGTGAATGTGTGTTACATTTTTATAAAATCTAAAATTTAGCCATTTATAAATAAACCAAGAAAGAATCAAATAAATGAATATTAAATCGTTATATGAATCATTTAGAAAAAGATCTGAAGTGTGGATTCTTGTTTTAGCGATTATTATTTTATCTACAATTGGTTCTCAAAGGTCTTGTGTCGTAAAAAATATGGCAGATACACCATTGCTACCATTTATAAAACAAACGGAGCTAGAGGAGGTGTTCAATATTATTTCTACTACTTCTACAAAGGGAAAAAGTATAAGGGAGATACTATTAGCAGCTATGTACATCTAGGAGATGAAGGAAATAGGCTTTTTATTCAATTTTTAGAAGCAAATCCAAATAGATGCATAATAGTATCTAATACTTTCTTGGTTCTTGATAATATTAAAGTAGCTCCAGAGGATGGTTGGGAAGAGTTGCCTGTATATGTTTATGAACGGTAATTATTTCATCTTTAATATCGCTTAATTCAGATATATCTCCAGTTCCCTTTTTGCCTGAAGCCTGCGATTCAGGCTCTTCAGATAATCTATTAAGCCGTTCGCTTATCTCCGACAACTTCTCCCATAGGGCATCGTTTGAGACTGATTTTGCCATGTTTTTTCTGTTTTATAGTTGATTAATCTGTTCTTATTTCTATTTTTTAGATTCCTAGGCCTCTTCGCCTTTTCTTCTTGATTTTTCTTCTCTGCGGTGGTGGTTGGTTCTTCTCTTCATTTAAGGGCTGAATATCAAATAAACGGCCTATAGCAGATACAACATCCGTTATCCTTGATACAGTATTTCCTGAAAACGTATTTCCGGTATCTATTGGAATACTTATCTGCTGCTGTACCTCCTGAGGGTAGCTGTTTTCATTTAAGACGCTGTCCAGCTTTGAGTAGCTGAATTTCTGATCCACCTCCGAGCCTTTAAAAGAATACTGCCCTTTCTTAAAAGAGATGCCCTGCACTTTATCCGTCTCTCCTTTACACTTGTACTCAATAGATATTACCTGACGTTTGAGATGCTCTTCTAATTGTTTCCAATTCTTGCAATCAGGTAAAGCATCTTTTATCGCATGGTATATTTCATACTTGGTTTGTTCCGCTCCTTTGAACTTTTGCACATTGACCCTCTCTTTTCCTTTACCATAGGTAAGGTTATACTTATCCTTTAGCTGTTTACAGACCTTTTCGTTCCGGTAACGGTGTTCCTGTCGGAGATGGTCTTTCCCTCGTTGTTTACCCTGTTAAAAACAATATGACAGTGCGGATGATTCGTCATACGTTCTTTATCATCAGAAGAGAAAGAAAGCGGAATATGCCCGACACATCTTCCCAGTTTTGGATTGAGCAAACTCTGCATATAAAAGCTGTTGATAATGGATGGAGTGTCCGTCTCCAATGCGCCTTCGCTTGCCAAGATAGTCGCTCCCTTATTGCCCAAAACATACGAAATGCAGCCCTTAAAGCTTTTTCCCTTTACTATTTTCCAATCATCGGACAGCTTATTGATGACGTTTTGTATCTCGTTAAGTAGGATTCCTGCCTCTTTTTCCAGGCGCTTTGCGTTTAAGAACTTGGCTGTTTTGGTAAGCTGGTTCAAGTTATTTCCCATCTTGGAGAGGTTTCTAAGGACTTCCAGCTCTTCTTTTTTGAGCGGTTCCTTGATTACACCTTCCAGAATCGTATCGTGACAATAGATACTAAGAGGCAGACCTGCCTGCCTTGTCCGAAACTTAACGGTATAGAGTTCCAGTTCGGAAAAGCAGACCCCCGATGGTCTTACTTTTGCGTTGGGCGGCACTCTTTCTCGGGCGCCCTCCTTTTCTCTTATTACTATTGTCCTCTTTCAATCCTTCTTTTTTGCTGGCTTACAACATAATTATTCATTAAAGGGTCTCTGACCCCAAACTGCAACCACCGGGAGCGGTTTCCCCTTTGGTTTAGAAGCCAAAGCGAGGGTTTTCATTGCATGAAAACCCTCGCTTCGATACCCGAATATGAAATGTTCCTATAAAAAGGTAAGTCGTAGATAGTACACAGACTTACTATGGAAATGGTAGAAGCTGGTATGAAAAAGATAATTTATACACTCTCTCTTCTGTCCGTTCTGTTACTGATGGTTTCGGAGATATGTGTAGCCTGCATCGGCATTCATATTTATGCACTAGATGAAGAGTTGCTTATCGAGCAGTTGATGTTAGATTTCGATTTAACGAGAAAACATTATCTGATTCCGGTAGGAAATAAAATTAAAACAAAGAGTTAACTCATTCCATATAATAAGCAAATTAGAGTTATCTTTACATATTCATTGATAACCCTAATGCTATGATCATAAAACACCACATAACATCCTTTCTCGCAGGAGCATTTATACTTGTCCTATCATTCGTTACCCCGCTGCATGCTCAAAACATCACCATCCGGCCCATCCCATCATTGGACAAGCTGCCCGTGAATGCTATACATCGCATATTTCAAGATAGCGACGGGTACATGTGGTATGGCACCTTCAACGGCCTGTGCCGATACGACGGATATAACATTCGCGTTTTTCGTTCCGACCTCTATCATCCCGAGGCGTTGAAGGATAACTATATTACCTACATCATCGAAGATCATGAGAAAAAGATCTGGTTCGGCACCAAAAAAGGCGCTTACATCTTCAACAAAAGCACGTATCAGATTACACCGGTCGACATGAAAGAACATTCGGACATGGATGTCTTTACGATGAGTATAACCCCCGATGGTACGATATGGATTAGCGTATCGGGCGCTTTGTTACGATATAACCCGGACGGTTCACTGATCCAGAAATACGATATCATCGCCAAACAGTCCCCGCAAGTCGTGTACTTTGTCCATGAAAATCAAACAAAAGAGCTCATTATATCCGTTGTTGGCAGCGGAATGTACAAACTGCAGGAAAACAAGCTCACACCCTACTTCCCTCACCCGGACTACACCAATATAGAACGTATTATATGGGATAAGTCGAATAAATGCTATTGGCTCGGCACCTGGGGGCATGGAATTATCCGGTTTAATCCGCAAGCCGAAACCACTGATCAACAATACATATCGCAACCCCTACCGGTCGACATTATGGGCAGGCCCATCGGCGACACCTTTCACATGGTGCAAGACGATGTCTTTCATTACCTTTGGGTAACCACTCAAAGAGACCTGTTTGCTTTCCGTATCACCGATAAAGGAAACCTTCAGCAGGTCGATATCTCCCCCTTCATTCCCAAAGGCAATAAGATGCTGTACGAAATTTACAAAGATAAAGATGGAAAATTGTGGGTATCCTCCTTCGATGCAGGAAGTTTTATTATTGATATCCGCGACCATTCAATCAACGAGTACACACTGACCGGATTAAAAGAACGCACCCAGGCCAACCCCGCAATCACCTCATTATGTGTAGATACCGAAGGTAAATTCTGGCTCTCACAAGAGCGCTTCGGGCTTTTCCTCTATAATCCCGATACCGACAACATCCGCCATTATACCGACTTTAACGAAACCTTCGCGCTTCCCTTCTGGGAGGTGCCCAAGCTCATCGCCTCTCAGCAGCCCGGCCGGGTATGGGCCATGCCCTACGGTTCAACTGTGTACGGAATGATGCAGCAAAACATGACGATCACCCAAACCGCAAGCATCCATATAGCTGATGCCACCCTCCATCCAGGCACCACCACCACATTGTACGAAGACGATAACAGCAACTTGTGGATAGGAACCACTACTGGCCTTTTTCTTTATGATACAAAGGCCTGCAAGCTCGAAATGATTAAAGAAACCCTAGGCCATGTATCCGGAATTACCCAGACAACCGACGGACGGATATGGGCAGTGGTCAGAAACAAAGGTATATACACCATCAACCCCGACCGACAGATCGACGGCTATTCTTACCCCAAAAACTTTGCCTGTGTTGATGCCACAAGCGATGGTAAACTATGGATAGGAACAGGCGAAGGTGAAATTTTATGCTTTGATCCCGCCTTGCCGGAGCTGGCAGATCACAGCCGTGCTTGCGGCATGCAAGGAGACTTCATCAACAATATTGTCGTAGATATCTATAACCATGTATGGATTATTACCGGACAGATGATTCGGGAATACAACCCACGCAATGGCGCTTACCAAAGTTACGATACACGTAGCCTGAACTTCCTGGTTTCCCGTTTCCTCACCAATGCCGTGTCTTATGATAAGAATGGAGATATCTTCTTTGGGGGCATTTCAGGCATCGTTTCCATCCCACCCTCCCAACAACTGGAAAGTGTACCACAATCTGTTACCACATTCATTAGCGACGTCAAAGTGATGGGACAAAGCATCTGGGAAGATGCCCAAAAACGGAACCCCGTCGATAACTCCATCCGCCTGTCTGCCAAAGACCAGAACCTGAGTCTGGAATTCTCATCGCTCGATTTCCATAACCTCGACCAGATACGCTACGCCTACCGGATGACCGGGATAGATAATGACTGGATCTACCTCGACGGAGGCAAAAACTCCGCATTTTACAACAAACTAAGCAAAGGGAAATACATATTTCAGGTAAAAGCAACCGATAAAAACGGATTATGGAGCGACAACATAACCGAGATTAAAATCCATCGCCTACCTGCCATCTATGAAACAGGGTGGGCCTATTTATTATATACTATTCTCACCGTTGGTATGGCATGGGTTATTCTTCACCTTTATCTGCAACGGAAAAAACAGGAAAACCAGAAAAAGTTTGCCGAAGAAGTAACCCAAGTGAAGCTGCGTTACTTCACCAACATCTCACACGAACTACTAACGCCGCTTACCATTCTTACCTGTCTGGCCGACGAAATAGAATCTCCTGTAGACACAGATCATAAACGCATCGAGCTGATGCAATCGAACATTAAAAGATTAAAACGATTATTGCAACAAGTCCTTGATTTCCGCAAAATAGAGAGTAGGAACATGAAGCTCTTTGTGAGATACAGCGATATCGTTTCTTTTGTCCAGGGTGTGTGCGAAGACAGCTTTTCCGTTTTAATGAAGAAAAAGAATATCTCCTTCTCCTTTACTGCCGAACCAGATAAAATAACCGGGTATTTTGATCAGGATAAATTAGATAAGATTCTTTTTAATCTTCTATCGAATGCTTTCAAATACACCCCGGAAGGAAAATCGGTATGGTTAACCATGCAAACGTATGTTGCCTCAGAACATGAACACCTGAAGATAACAGTAAAAGACGAGGGAAAAGGTATTCCTCAGAAAGAACAAGACCGTATATTTGTTCGATTTTATAATAACAGGTTCAACTACGCAGGTTTATCCAATGGTATAGGCTTATCTCTTACCAAAGAACTGGTTGAACTACACCACGGGAAAATAGAAGTGCAAAGTCAACTGGGACAAGGAACGGAATTTATTGTTGATATTCCAATTGATAGAGCTAGTTATGCGCCGGATGAATTGAAAGAAATAACCCTCGAGCAAAAACAAAACATTATCAGGCTGAGAGAAAAGAACGAATATATTGATAAAAGTGAGAAACGGGCGGATTGTACACTGTTGTTGGTAGAGGACAACATAGAATTACTTCTGATCATGGAGAGTATCTTCTCTCAATCTTATCGGGTAGCGAAAGCAGAAAATGGCAAGGAAGCACTGGAATACATCCGAAACAATCCGGTAGATTTAGTTATAAGTGATATCATGATGCCCGAAATGGATGGTTTAGAACTGTGCCGACATCTTAAAAATGATATGGACACCAGCCATATTATAGTCATATTATTAACAGCACAGACAAATGTTGGCTTTCAAATAGATTCATACAAAGAAGGAGCCGATGACTATATCCCAAAGCCTTTTGAACCTAAAGTACTGAAAGCACGATTGGAGAACTTACTGGAAAAGAGAACGAAACTGCAAACAGAATTAAAGAAGAATCCCCAATATGGCTTAGTGTCACAAACGGGCCTGGCTTCGATGGATGTACAGTTTATAGAAAAGGCTGTGCAATATGTGGAGCAAAATCTGGCCGACTCCAATTTGGATGTAGGCACTTTAGCCGACTATTTTCACATGTCGCGATCAACACTATTAAGAAAACTCAAAGCGATTATCGGATTATCTCCTTCCGATTTTATCAAGAGCATAAAAATGCAGTGTGCCAGTCAAATGCTGAAAAACAAATCCACTAACATCTCCGATGTTATCGTTGCTTTGGGCTATAGCGACCATAAGCATTTTACTACTTCCTTTAAGGAGATATTCGGTATCACTCCGAGCGAGTACCAAAAGCAAAACAGGTAGGAAAGCGGGGTAATAAATCACAAACGAGGGGGTGTTGCATCAAATTCAGAATCATGCAATTCCCCCTTTATTTTGCTGTAAAACCCACCCAAGAGTTTGCGAAACACTTCTTTTCTTTGTAGTGAAGCAGAAGTAACCTTTCTAATTAACTTATGTTTAATCTTAAAAGCTAGTTACCATGAAACAAACAATCCAATTTGTTACTTGTCAGAAGTTTTGTGTTCTGATGTTGTTATTAACCTTCCCGCTTATAACTTATGCCCAGCAAGTATCGGTTACCGGTACAGTAAAGGACACCCGGGGAAATGAAATTATCGGGGCCAGTATTATAATCAAAAATAAGCCTACGGTAGGAGTGATTACGGATATGAGTGGAAACTTTCAGATCAGTGCTTCCTCCGGCGATGTTCTTGTTGTTTCCTATATCGGATATGTAAAACAAGAAGTTGTTATAGGTTCAGAAAGAAATTTAAGTATTATCTTAAAGGAAGATAGCCAAACACTAGATGAGATAGTTGTTGTTGGTTACGGTACCCAACGCAAAGAAGAGTTGACGAGCGCTGTAGCCAGTGTAAAGGCTAACAAGTTTGTACAAGCCTCTTCGGTCGATGCAGCCAGCCTCATTCGCGGCAAGGTGGCCGGTTTAACGGTAGTGCAGGCCGACGGAAATCCGCTATCAACCTCACAAATTATGCTACGCGGGGTAACAACATTGGCCTCAGAATCCGCTCCGCTGGTTATCATTGATGGCGTAGAAGGGAAGATTAACGATGTTTCTCCCAACGATATCGACCAGATTGATGTGTTGAAAGACGGTTCGGCAGCGGCAATTTACGGTACGCGCGGCACAAACGGGGTTATCATTATCACCACGAAAAGAGCACAGGGCGAAAGTCTTACCATCGATATCAACAGTTATATCTCCACCCAAGCCATTTCCAGGGAACTGGATATACTCACTGCCGATGAGTATGCGGCGCTGACCAAACAAGGGTCGACAGGCGCGCTCGATTTCGGCAGCCGCACAGACTGGATTAAAGAAATAAGCCAGACCCCGTTCAATAAAACCTTCAGCATCAACCTGAAGGGATCTTCCAAAAACACCTCGTATATCGCCAGCCTCGATTATACCAGCAACGAAGGAATCATAAAAAAATCGATGGTCGACGTAATCTATCCGCGCGTCAATGTTGTGCATCGCATGTGGGATAACTTATTGAAGATTGAAGCTCAGATCAGCGGTTATCAGCGGTCGTACGGGTTTCCGTATAGCGATTGGTACGAGAATCCTTACTACAACGCCCTCCAGTACAACCCCACCCACGCTATCAAAAATGAAGACGGTAGCTGGAATGAAAACGGAAGTGCACCTACCCGCCTGAATCCCGTAGCCTTGCTCGAAGAAAGCAAGGGCGATAATAAAGACACCAACATAAAAATGTATGGCAAAGCTACGCTGAACCCCATCGAAGGCTTGAACATTAATTTATTGCTTTCCCGCGAGATCGACAACTTCTTCGGGGGCGCCTACGAGACGAAACGTCATAAATCGAACACCATGTATAACCTGAACGGGAATGCCACGCAAACCTCGAGCCGTACCCAAAACGATATGATGGAAGCGACAGCACACTATGCAGGCAAATTCAACGATCATACCCTCGACGGATTGTTGGGATATAGCTGGAATGATTATAATTACCGGTATGCATCGATGAACAATTACGATTTCCCAAGCGATGATTATACATTTAATAACATGGGAATGGGCACCGCGTTGAAAGACGGCAAAGCCAGTATGAGCTCAAGCCAGAACAGTAGTCGGTTGATTGGCTATTTTACCCGTGTGAACTATAACTATGCGCAGAAATATTTCCTATCGGCCAGCATCCGCCACGAAGGTTCTTCCAAATTCGGGGCAAACCATAAGTGGGGAAACTTCCCCGCTGTATCCATCGGGTGGAACATGGCCAAAGAGAATTTTATGAAGAACATTAAGGCGCTCGACAACCTGAAACTCCGCGCTGGATACGGCATCACAGGCACCATTCCGAAAGACTCGTACATGAGCCTCACCCGCTTAAATCTAGGAGGATATGCGTATTATAAAGGAGAGTGGATTACTCAACTCAAGGCTAGCGGAAATGCAAACCCCGATTTGCGTTGGGAAAAGAAAAAAGAGTTTAACGTAGGGCTAGACTATGGGTTCTTCAACGGCCGCATTTCGGGAAGCATCGATTATTACAACCGCACCACAGACGATTTGATTTGGGATTATAAAGTTCCGGTTCCCCCCTATCTTTCAGACAACATCAAAGCCAACGCAGGCTCCATCCGCAATACGGGGCTAGAGATTTCCATCAGTGCGATACTTGTAGAGACCAACGATTTCAGCTGGAATACCAACCTGAACTTTTCGACCAACAAAAGCAAGCTGGTTGCCTTGTCGAACGACAAATACGTGGCGGGCAACTACATAGATGGCCAGGTGTTTGCCGCTACAACTCACCGATTAGAGGTAGGAAAACCTCTCGGCAATTTCTTCGGGTGGAAAGCTGTCGGTATTGATGAAAACGGGGGCTGGCTTGTCGAAGGTGCCGACGGTTCTGTGAAGAGTTTTGCCGATGCCCAGGCCAGCGACCGCCAGGTAATCGGGAATGCCTTACCGAAATACTACCTCAATTTCAACAATTCTTTGAAATATAAATGGTTTGACCTAAACGTGACGATGCGCGGGGCATTCGATTTCCAGGTATATAATTATGTAGAGCGGTCACTAGGGGTTCCTTCGGCATTAGGAGTGGGCAACGTGCTGGCATCGGCATTCGAGCCTAAAATGGACAACAGAACCCTGGCTGCCGACGCACTCAACGGAAACCTGAGCTATTATGTAGAAGACGGCGATTTCTGGAAAATTGATAACATCACGCTGGGATATACCCCCAATCTGCAAAAGCTGAAATGGATAAAGAAACTTCGCATATATGCCAGTGTGTCCAACCTGATTACCTTTACAGGGTATAGCGGACTCGATCCAGAATTAAATCTTTCAGGTCTTACGCCCGGTATCGACCATATATACCAATATCCTACCACCCGTACATTTACGTTAGGCATCAATTTAACATTTTAAAGAAGAACGATTATGAAGAACTTACATACAACGATAATATCTTTATTGCTGGTTGTACTTTTTACAGCATGCAGCAATAGTCTGGAAGAGAAAGTGTATTCCGATGTACTGGACGAAACTTACCAGTATCAGACCGATGATTTTAACGCAAACATTGCCGGAGCCTATAATCCGTTACGCTCCGATGCGCAAATGTATTATTGGTGGGTAGAAGAACTGGCCGGATGCTGCGTGGTCACTCCCCTGAACGTAACAGGATTCGGCGGCGATTACCTATTAATCCACTATCATACCTGGAATTCCACACTCGGCTATTTAAATAATATATGGAGTTCGTACTATCAGGGAATCGTACTGTGCAATTATGCTCTCGACAGAATCCAGCGGGATGTCTTTCCGGATATTCCAGAGAAGGACAAGCTCGAAGGGATTGCCGAACTGCGCGCCCTGCGGGCCTTTTATTACTGGCGCATGTGCGATGGTTTCGGAAACATTCCGTTAGCCACGACCACCAGTCAGGATATGCCCGAACCAAGCCCCCGGAAAGATATCTACGATTTTATTGTATCAGAATTGCTCGAAGCCATTCCCGACCTCAGCAAGAATCAGGACGAAACCACCTATGGACGTTTCAACGAATGGGCTGCCCGGTGTTTATTGGCCAATACCTACCTCAATGCAGAAGTATATGCCGAAACTCCGCAGTGGGAAGCCTGTCTGGAACAATGCAATTTAATCATCGAAGGAGGTAAATGCGGCCTGTCTCCTGAGTTCCGCGATTGTTTCCGGGCCGAGGGCATGGAGAATTCAAAAGAAGTATTGATGACCATTCCTTTTGATTACAACCGGGGCGTCTATGCCAACTGGATGTGGATGAACGCATGGCACAAAGAATTGCAAAAGAAGTTTTTAACCAACGACATTCCCAACGAAGCCGGCGGCCACCGCGCTGTTCCCCAATACATCGATCTGTATGAACCAGGCGACGGCAGACTCGACGATACCTGGCTTCACGGATTGCAATATGATGCCGACGGCAATCAATTGTATGGACAATATGATCTGAAAGGAGAACCTTTAAATTTTACAAAAGAACTGCCCGACGGAAAGTATGTGAACGAAATGCAAGGCTACCGGATGAATAAATACGAAGTAGAAGTAGGAGCCAACTGGAGTTCCAGTACAGACATTGCTTTAATGAGATACGCTGAAGTCTTATTAATGAAAGCGGAATGCTTGCTCCGCCTGGAAAGGCCCGGCGCCGGAGAGTTGGTTACAGAAGTTCGAAAGCGCAATTTTACGAATGCTGATGATGCCGTTATCACCGATGATGAGCTGAAGAATAAGGATTCTTCATTCGAATGGGGATATGTAGAAGATTATAAGATTACGGATAAGGGCGACCAGACACCGGTACAATTCGGACAGTTATTCGATGAATGGCTTCGTGAATTTGCCTACGAATGTTATTCCCGCCGGACAATGATTCGCTTTGGGATATATACAACTAAAAGTTGGTTGTCGCATAAGCCTAATGGAGATTACCGGGCGTTATACCCGATACCGGAACCGGCGTTAACTGCCAATCCTAAGCTGAAACAGAATCCAGGATATACGAATTAAATGTCATTCTGAACAAAGTGAAGGATGACTTATGCCCCCTTATTTGAAATTAGCAAAATATCATGAAAACAAAGAAACATCTATTCCTCCTAATCATAGGAATCATTCTTAGCATATCTCGTGGCCACGCCATCCCCCCAACGATAAAATTAGATACGCAAAACGGTGGAATCTCATCAATGATTTTCGGCCAAAGCAATGGCAGAAGAAACTATCTGAGTAAAAACAAGTACTTAGGTAATCTGTACGTAAGATACATCGTATCAGGCAAAGCGCACGCCGTAAAGCTATCGGATATCTCTCCCGAGGTTGTAACGAACAGTGCACAAAACGTTACCCTGATCTGGCAATTGTCCGGTTCGATAGAATTGAATCAGGCCTTCTCCGTTTCCGGAAAAGAAATAAATTGGGATATTACGATCTACAATAAGAATAATCAAACCGTAGAAATAACAGACATGCGCGTTCATGTTCCTATTGGCGGACGGGATGAAGGGGTACCGGCAAAAGATAACCTTTCCAGGCATATTTTCTTAAACGGTCATTCCTCCTATCTTTATTGGCTGCCGTATAGTGGACAGGGAAATGTATTGTTGATGACAATGAAAGATGGAACTTCATTGGAATATAAAGAGTTAGGAGATTATTATTACATTCATTCCAAAACATCGGTGGATAGAACAAATGATACATGGAGGATACCGAGTACATCGAAAGCGGTTTTATCCGGCAAGTCGTATACAACAGGATTTAACTTTTCATTGGTAGAAGACTATACGATTATTCCAGATAAACTGTATGATAAAGGAAATATGGTGGCCAAAATTGTGCCGGGCATGGTTGTTTCGCCGGAGATGAACGTGCGTTGTGCCATTGCCAGTAAACATAAAATCAGACTGGTAGAACCCGAGCATCCGCAACTCATACAAATCGTGGATAAGGGAAAATCAAACGGAAAGAATTTATTTGATTTTAAGTTCACACGGTTGGGCGAAAATACGATTACCATACAATATGACAATGGGAAAACGTGTTACCTGAATTTTTATGTTATAGAGTCATTGGAGGACGTCATAAAAAAACGGGCGGACTTTATTGCAACCCACCAACAGCATCGCGATACCACCAAATGGTATAACGGGCTGTATAGTTTATGGGATATGGAGAACGAGGAATTGCTTTCTCCCGATAATACAGGAGGATTACCCTATCCCTACATGGTGGGAGGTTCGGACGATCCGACGAATTGCAAACCCTTGTATCTGAGCGAAAAGAATGTAGCTTATCCCGATAAAGAAGAAATCGCATCGTTAGAATATTATGAACAAAACTTTGTATGGGGGAAACTTCAACGTACGGATGAAGAACATCCCTATCCATACGGTATTTACGGAATTGACAATTGGCACGAACTCCGCAGCGGCGAACTAGGCGACTATAATTCCGGCGGAAGCGGAAAAGAACGCATGTGGAGAACGTATGATTATCCCACTCATTTTGCGACTTACTATAATCTTTACCGGATTGCAAAAGATTATCCCTACCTGGTAAATTACCTGGATGCAAAAGGTTATCTGGAACGGGCTTACCGTACGGCGCTGGCCTATTTCGAAGTGCCCTATAACATCTTTATGGGAAAGCAATTTGCCATAACAGGATGGAGCGACTGGGCCTATAAACAAGGCAATTTTCATGAACGGTATCTATTAGATATCATGAAGGCGTTAAAAGCCGAAGGAAGAGAATTTGCGGCCGACACCCTGCGTAAAGAATGGGAGAAGAAGGTGCTTTATATGATTTATGACGACCCCTGGCCGTTTGCTTCAGAGATGTTTGTCGACCGCACCGCTTACGAATCTACTTATTATGTAGCTGAATATGCAAAGACTCATCAAATTACTCCGCAAGAACAATTGTGGTATGACAAGAATAAACAAAGATGGTATTCTTACAAGTCGCTCGATACGGCCAGGATAGATACTTTTATGATAAACCAATTGGACGCAAACTTAGCCATACGCGGACTGTATGAGTATGACTTCGGCCATTTGGGTACGGCTTCAAGCGGCGGTAAGGGCAATCTCGATTATATGTCTCAAATGGGAGGAGTCGCTCTGTTGGATTATGCATTCCGATTTGCCAGTGCGCCGGAAAAGTATGTCAATTGGGGATATAATTCATTGTTATCTTCCTGGGCGCTTGTGAATGCAGGGACAGCAGACACAAATTACGGATATTGGTTTAAAGGCAAAACAAACGACGGAGCTGCAGGTTGGGATTATTCACCTTATCAACATGCCTATTTATGGGATTTGAAATCGGTGAAGCAAAAACGCGGGCCTCTGCGGTATGACGGAGAAATCGACCATGGGTTAACAGGCGGTATTCATGGTTCCGGCATTTATCTACTTGATGACTCAGATTTTGGTATAACAGCCTATGGCGGTAATGTCAAAGTGGATAAAAAGGGGAATATAAGTGTCATACCGTATGATGGTATTCGCCGTCAATTACGCATCTTTACTCCCACACGAATGGCGGTCGAACTAATGAAAGATGGATTTATGAAGAATAAACCTATTCTTTATAAAGATAATGAAATAGGATTTTCAGTTGAAAATCGAGAAGGAAAGGACCATGATACGACGATATCGATAGAAACCGAGAATAGTCATTCAAATATTTCTGTATTAGTTTCAGGTAAAAATGTTTCGGTGCAAGAGCTTTCTTCAGGGCTATATGAAGCTCATATACCTATGAAAGGAGAAATCGTGGATGTAAGAATAAGATTCTAACAGTATAAATCGAAAAATAAAAGAGTCATGAAGAAATTATTTGTATTCATAATATTTCCGTTATTATTGGCTTGTTCTTCAGAGCAGTCTGAGAACACGAAACAATCGTCTTATTATAAGATTGATTTGGTTGAAAGGCAGATGCCAGTTTCCACGATTAAGAATATTCAGGGATTCTTTGGGCACCGGATGGAACTGAACCGGGAAAACTACATCAAACAATTCCCAATAGATGAATATGTAGACTTTATTGTCGAACGTCAGCACACAGAATGGGCATGGCCAAAAGCCGAACAACACGGAAAATGGATTGAATCGGCTTACCTGTCAGCTATACAGAGTGGAGACAATCAACTCATGAAAAAAGCAAGTGCTGTTTTAAAACGGATTATTGACTCACAAGAAGAAGAAGGATATGTTGGCGCTACTGCCCGAAGCTATCGTTCTCCGGAAAGGCCGTTAAGAGGTATGGATCCGTATGAACTATACTTCGTTATTCACGCATTTATTACCGTTTATGAAGAATCCGGAAACCAGGAAGCGTTGAATGCGGCAGTCAAATTATGCGATTATATCTTGCGTTATATTGGGCCCGGAAAATTAGAATTTTGGCCTTCTGACCTCAAATACCCCGACAATGTAAATAAAAGAATTGGGGGGCAATCGCTTATTGCCGGCCATGGGGTACATTATGGCTGGGAAGGTACAATGTTGATCGACCCAGTGTTGAGGCTCTACGAAAAGACAGGAAACAATAATTACCTCGAATGGGGAGAATGGATTACCGATAATATTGATAAATGGAGCGGTTGGAATGCTTTCTCAAAATTAGATTTGATAGCAGACGGCAAATTAGGAATACACGACATACAGCCGAATGTGCATTCTCATACACATCACATGAACTTCTTAGGTTTCTTGCGTTTATACCGATTAACGGCCGATAAATCTCTACTGCGAAAAGTACAAGGCGTTTGGGATGATATCAATAGACGTCAAATGTATATTACCGGAGGTGTGAGTGTACATGAAAGCTATCAACGGGATTATATTAAACCGCTTACGGGCAATGTGGTTGAAACTTGTGCGACTATGTCTTGGATGTTGCTTTCTCAGTTCTTATTGGAACTAACCGGCGATGTGAAATATGCCGATGCGATGGAACGCCTAATGCTTAACCACGTGTTGGCATCCCAAACCTGTGATGGTGATGGACTGCGTTATTATACGGCTCCTAATGGGTACAAACCTTCTAATTATTATCGCACGCCGGATTGCTGTTCGGCCAGCGGACATCGTATTATCTCTATGCTTCCCACTTTCTTCTATGCGGAAAACGGGAACAATTTTTACATCAACCAATACATCGCCTCAGATTATAAAGGAAAAGATTTCCGTTTCAAATTGGAAACAACTTATCCGGAATCTGAAAACATTAAGATTATTTTCCGTTTGGATAAACCGATGAAAAAAGATATCCATTTACGTATCCCCGGTTGGTGTACGAACGCACAGGTGATAGTAAACGGAGAAAAAGTAAACGGAACGCAACCGGGTACTTATTGTACATTGTCTAAACAGTGGACGAATCAAGATAAAATAGAACTTATTTTCCCGATGAATATCCGTTGGGTGAAGCGGGAACATCATACGGATGTAACAAGAGGTGCTCATTTCCAACTTAAATCGGTGGAAACAAACCGGATTCCTTATGCTCTTTTGCGCGGCCCAATAGTGTATTCTCTCGACTTGGTCTGGAACGATAATATTCCTGAAAAGAATATTGATTTAAGCAAAAAAGTATTGATTGATACAGATGCCATGATTACCCCGGCAAAGAAACCATCACCAGAGTTGTTGGGGCCTGTTTATCAAACAAAGGCTACTTATAACAATAAGGAAATAGATGTAATGCTTTTACCTTTCACCAATGTAGGTCATTGGTATGAAAAAGGAAAAACAAAACCGGAGAAGACTGCGCCGGCTTACGCTTATTCAATCTGGCTGTACGATTCTTTATAAAATCATATAAACTTATATTCAATGGGTTGTTTAACGAAATACACGAAAATAGTTGTTCTGGGATTAGCTTGTGCTTTGTTCAATATCAATGGAGTGCATGCTCAGAAAATGGAAAACACAAACTTCAAGGCGGAGTTTAACAAACATGGGATGTCTTCTTTCTTTGCAGAAAGCGATACGGTAAACTTCATAGCCGACAATGCAGCCTGGGGGAATGTCTCCATTCGTTATCGGGTGAATAACGAAGACTGGAATGTGTTCCTGACGGATTATACCCGTTTCCGACAAATAAATGACAATACCTTTCTCTATACCGATTCTATCCGGGAAATGCCTCTATGCATGCAAAGGTATTATACCTTAAAAGACGATGGTATGCATTTGAGCATTGAGATTTCCACAACAGGGAAACAAGTCATTGAGTTAGGCGATGTCGCCTTTCCGGTTCGTTGGAGGCCTCATGGAGGAGAAGGTGCAAGTGTAGAATCTATATTCGAAAGAGGTTTTATTCAAAAGCATAACATTTCGCTGAACTCTTCTTATCTGACCTTTTCTAAGCCATCTGGTTCGGGGCCTTTCTATATTATGATGACGAAAGAAAATACACCTTTGGAATATTTTGACACATCGAACCGGGTGTATAATGCGTATATTCATTCTGCTTGTACCGGCCCGAAGACGGAAGGCACATGGCGTATGCCACATACGGCTCATTTTCTGCAACCGGCCGGACAAAAAGGAGATAAGGTTGTTTATGAATTTGTGATGAGCTCTGCTCCGCGTTATGAAGATATTCGTGATGTGGTTTATCAACAAGGTTTATTGGATATACGAGTAGCACCCGGATATACCGTACCTAATGATTTGAAAGCACGCTTGGCGATTCGTTTAAAAGGAGAGATTCAATCTATCGAACCGGAACATCCTAACCAAACTGAAATTGTTGCTGTTGGCAAAGGGCCGAATGGTAGTTGGCTATATGATATACAATTCAAGAAGTTGGGTGAGAATATTTTGACTGTTCATTATAATCATGGTGAAAAGTCTGTATTGGAGTTTTTCTCTACAGAGCCCCTTGAAACCCTGATTAAGAAAAGAAGTTCTTTCATTGTCAACAAACAGCAACATAAAGTGCCCGGCAAATGGTGGGACGGCTTGTATTCTGTTTACGATATGAAATACGGGAAGCTACGTGGCCCCGAAGATTCGGACGGTTTTGATGGATGGTTCGCTTATGTCTTGGCTTGTGATGATCCTATTTTAGGTAAAGCTCCTTATGTGGCTGCCAAGAATGTGATTTATCCGGATGCGGCAGAGATTGCCTCGTTGGAATATCACATCGAGAATTATGTGTGGGGTAAACTACAAGCCTCCGACAAAGAAACTTATCCTTACGCGATCTATGGTGTTCCCAATTGGCCGTCAGCACGCGATTCACTCCTGCACGCACGTGTAAACACTGTCTATAAAGATCGCCCTAAAATATGGCGGGCTTACGATTATCCCCATATCTTTAAGATGTATTATCACATGTATCAGATTGCCACAGATTTTCCGCAATGGACACATTATCTGGATGCCGATGGATACTTCGAGAGAGCAGTGCAAACGGCAAAGGCTTTCTTTAAATATCCTTATGAAGTTCTTCCTTGGTTGGATATCTATAAATGGGGTATGTATAATGAATGGTTGATTCCTGACATGATTATCGAATTAGAAAAACGCGGTAGAACGGAAGACGCCGACTTCCTGCGTGGCGAATGGGAAAAGAAAACCAAGTATTTTATTTACGATGATAAATATCCTTATCGTTCGGAGTACAGTTTTGACCGGACGGCTTTCGAATCTTCTTACGCATTGGCGAAATATGCCATTGAAACACCTATGAAACCAGATAATAAACTCTGGTATGATAAGAACAAAGAAATATGGTATTCGCATCCGAACGTGTCGACAGCAGACGCCCGTCGTTTTATGGATCAACAACATTATGCCGGTTTATCGGTACGTGGATGGCATGCGCCTAAGTTTTATCTGGCAGGTACCGATTGTGCCGGTTCATCGCATACACACGATATGTCTTATATGTCTATGATGGGAGGATGGTCCGTATTGGAATATGGATTGTTGTTCTCTGATAATACCGACTGGATTGAACTGGGCTATAATTCTTATCTTTCTTCTTGGTCGTTAATGAATACGGGCGATGTTTCATCCAATTACGGGTATTGGTATTCCGGAAAGGAAAAAGACGGTGCAACCGGTCAGGCATTTGTAAGTGCAAAAAATGGGATGACTTGGTTAAGAAAGCATGAAACACGTGGCCCCTGGAGATATGACGGAGAAATTGACTTAGGTTTCGGAGCGGCATTTCATACTGCGCGCACCATTATTGTTCAAGATTCGGTTTTCGGGTGGTATGCCTACGGAGGAAACCTGATACAAGAGAAATCGACGCTTTCTGTCATTCCCAAAGATGGTGTACGCCGGCAGTTCAGTTACGTAATACCCGGTTTCCGCTATCACATAAGTCTGTTGAACGATGGCTTCTTATCAGATACACCCATAGACATCAGGTTGAAGGGAAAGCAACTCCGTTTCACCCTTGAGAATAAGAGGTATGCAGCGTTGAAAGATGAAGATGTGGCAACACATACAACTGTTATTGAGATGAGAAGCCAAAAAACTTCACCACGGAAAATTACTGTTTCGGGTCGCACCGTTCCTTTTAGGAAAACAACTGTCGGATGGGAAGCAGAACTGCCTATCCAACGCTCCTCGGAAGAGGTGATTATACAATGGAAATAAGCGTCGAAACCCCATAAATATCTCTGTACCGCAAAGATATCCTCGATGTGGCGCAGAGGCAAATGCACTCAAATGATAACGAATTACAAACATTATTAATATCGAAAATGACAACAAAAAAACTCCTTATAGGGATGCTATCCCTAACTTTGGCCACCCATACGATGATGGCTCAGAAGTATGATAAAATTCCGTTAAAGGAAAATCCCGTTCCTGTTACTACCGTGAAAAATATCACCGGTTTCTACGGTGCACGGATGGGGTTGAACCGGGAAATCTACCTCAAACAATTCCCTATCGACCAATATGTATCTTTCATCGAGAAAAGAGAACACACCGCGTGGGATTGGACCAAGGCCGAGCAACACGGTAAATGGGTAGAGTCAGCTTATCTGTCGGCTATCCAAGCCGATGATAAAGAATTGCTGGATAAAGTAGATGCCATACTCAACCGTATTATCAACTCGCAGGAACCCGAAGGATATGTAGGAGCCACGGCGCGCAGTTATCGTTCGGCAGAAAGACCGCTGCGTGGTATGGATATTTACGAACTTTATTTTGTGGTTCACGCCTTCCTTACCGTTCATGAAGAGACGGGAAACCAACGGGCACTTACCGCAGCCGAAAAACTTTGCGATTATATTTTGCACTTTATCGGCCCAGGTAAACTTGAATTCTGGCCTTCCAATTTAAGGTATCCCGAAAACAAAAGGAAAGAACTGGCAGGCACTTCAGACTTTGCCGGACATGCAGTTCACTATTCCTGGGAAGGTACCATGCTAATCGACCCCATTATGCGACTTTATGAACTGACCGGCAAAAAAAACTACCTACGCTGGGGAGAGTGGATCGTAGCCAATATTGATAAATGGAGTGGATGGGATGCTTTCTCCAACCTGGATAAAGTAGCCGACGGAACCATGGGCGTACATGAATTGCAACCCTACGTACACTCGCATACCTTCCACATGAACTTTCTCGGATTTCTGCGTTTATACCGTGTAACGGGAGATGAAACGCTATTGCGCAAAGTGAAAGGCGCCTGGAATGATATCTACAAAAGACAGATGTACATTACCGGTGGTGTAAGCGTAGCCGAACATTACGAACCGGGATATATTAAACCCATTACAGGCCATGTGGTAGAAACCTGTGCGACCATGTCGTGGATGCAACTCACCCAGGCCCTCCTCGAGCTCACCGCCGAAGCTAAATATGCCGAAGCCATGGAACGATTGATGCTTAACCATGTATTTGCTGCGCAAGATGCTAAAACCGGTGTTTGTCGTTATCACACAGCTCCAAATGGAACGAAGCCAGATGGCTTTTTCCACGGCCCGGACTGCTGTACAGCCAGCGGACACCGCATCATCTCCTTACTGCCTACCTTTTTCTTTGCCGAGAACAAAGACAATTTCTTTATCAACCAATATTTACCCTGCCAGTATATAGGAAGAGACTTCGGATTTGAGATTACAGGAAATTATCCGGAATCGGAGCATATAGAAGTCGTAATTACCTCTGCCAAGCCTATAAAGAAAACCATCAACCTGCGTATTCCCCAATGGTGCCAGTCCCCCCGGGTAAGCGTAAACGGAAAACAGGCGGCCCCCCCTCAGTCGGGCAGCTATCTGGAATTGACCAGAAAATGGGCGAAAGGCGACAAAATCAATATCACCCTACCGATGCAACTCCGTTGGGAACAACGCGAAAACCACAGCAATTATGTTTATCGCACCTTGCCAGGTGGAGAGAGAATGTACACCGAAGAAGCAACAGATAAAATACCCTATACGTTGACACGTGGCCCGGTTATTTATTCGGTCGATATGGTTTGGAACAAACATCTGTGCAACAATGATACGAACCTCGATAAAGACCTTCGCCTCAATACCACTTCACTACCCGTGGAAATAACTAAACCGGGCAGTAATCTGATGGGGCCGATTTATAAAGCCAAAGGGCTGTATAAGAAAAGTGAAACAGAGATTATTCTGACTCCCTTTACCAATATCGGGCAATGGTTCCGGGAAGGTGAAGCTAAGCCGAATAAACACTCGGATGCCTTTACATACGGTATCTGGATATATAATACAGAAGTAAAATAATTTTTTAAAGCTATATTGTTTCAGATGAAAAAAATAATCTTATCCATCGCGCTTTTGTCTTTCTTGTCGAAAGCTGATGCACAACATAACAGTGGGGGGTATCCTATTTCTCCCGTTCCATTTACCTCCGTAAAAGTAACCGATACCTTCTGGGGCCAACGGCTCGAGACGAGCCGCCGGGTTACCATCCCCCTGGCCTTCAGCAAATGCGAAGAAACCGGACGGTACGAGAATTTTGTTAAAGCCGCCAATCCAAGTCCCGATTATAAAGTCGGTGGACTTTCGTTTGACGATACCGACGTGTATAAAACCATTGAGGGAGCTAGCTACTCTATGCAAACCTATCCCGACAAAAAACTTTCAAAGTATATTGATAGTGTATTGGTCATCGTTGCCGCGGCACAGGAACCGGATGGATATCTCTTTACCTCACGCACCATGAACCCCAAACATCCACACGAATGGGTGGGCAGTAAGCGATGGGAAAAAGTAGAAGACCTCAGCCACGAGTTTTATAACCTCGGGCATATGATTGAAGGCGCCGTTGCCCACTATCAAGCCACAGGCAAACGTAACTTCCTGGATATCGCCATCAAATATGCCGATTGTGTGGAACGTGAAATCGGCGACGCTCCCGGCAAGCAAATTAAAGTTCCTGGACACCAGATCGCCGAAATGGCATTGGCTAAACTCTATCTGGTAACGGGACAGAAAAAATATCTCGACCTTGCTAAATTCTTTCTCGACAAACGTGGATATACTTCTATCAAGCAGGAATATAGTCAATCCCACAAACCTGTACTCGAACAGGAGGAAGCAGTAGGGCATGCCGTACGCGCAGCCTATATGTACTCGGGCATGGCGGATGTAGCAGCCCTTACCGGCGATTCACATTATGTTCGTGCTATTGATAATATCTGGGAAAATGTAGTATCAAAGAAATTATATATTACAGGTGGTATTGGAGCCCGGCACCACGGTGAGGCATTTGGTGGTAACTATGAATTGCCTAATCTCACTGCATATAACGAAACCTGTGCAGCCATCGCCAATGTGTATTGGAACCACCGTTTGTTCCTCATGCATGGTGATGCCAAATACTATGATGTACTGGAACGCACATTATACAATGGATTAATATCGGGTGTTTCGATGGATGGTGGAACGTTCTTCTATCCCAATCCATTGGAATCGGACGGTAAGTACAAATTCAGTCAGGGAGCTTGCCATCGCCAACCTTGGTTTGGGTGCGCATGTTGTCCTTCGAACCTTAGTCGTTTCATACCTTCCCTGCCGGGATACGTATATGCCATAAAAAACCGGGATGTTTATCTCAATCTTTTTATGTCTAACACCGCAAATCTGCAAATAGAAGGCAAAAGCGTTTCATTAAAGCAAACTACAAACTATCCGTGGGACGGAGATGTACAGGTTGAAGTAACCAAAGCCTCCGGTAAGGCTTTTAATATGATGATTCGTATCCCCGGATGGGTAAGAAATGAAGTACTTCCCAGCGATTTGTACAGCTATGCGGATAATAAGAAGACAAACTATAGCGTGAAAATAAATGGAGAAGCTATTCAAAGTAGTTTGGCTAAAGGGTATCTAAGCATTGACCGTAAATGGAAAAAAGGAGATAGGATAGAGATTCATTTTGACATGCAGCCCCGTATGGTTAAAGCACACGAAAAGGTAGAGGCGGATAAGGGAAGAGTATCATTTGAGAGAGGGCCTGTGGTATATTGCGCTGAATGGCCCGATAATTACGCCGAAATATCCAGCATTCTTCTACCCGAAAAGCCGGAAATAGAAGTTGTGGATAAGCCAGACATGCTTAATGGCATAAAAGAATTGAAGACACAGGCGCAATCACTCTCCATTAACGAAAAAGGATGGCTGGAAACACGTAACGTAACGCTAACACTTATACCTTATTACGCATGGTCGCACCGCGGAGACGGGCAAATGGCTGTATGGTTGCCACAGGAGGTAGGAGAAGTGGTAGCTACAAAAATGAAAAAATAAAGGTTAGTTAAAAAGTAATTAAGAATTGTTTCAAGTTAACAAAGACTGGTTTTGCTATTCTTGGCAGAACCGGTCTTTATTGTGATACCATTTAAATTTATGAGAAAAGGAAAAGAAATAATACAGATGTATAGTCGACTAAAAATTTATTGTAATAACATTAAAATTAAAGAATATGCAGAAGTTAATGCAATCAAGATTATTCCGATTAGTGTCGGAAGTCTCACAAAATGAAGTATCCACTTCACAGTTAGAAGAATCATGTGATGAATTCGCTTTAAAGGTGTAATCTGATACATTTTTATGCATAAGATATTTTAAAACAATAATATTTACAGGCTAAATTGAGAAGAATGAAGCGAGAAATAAGTTTACTCCTACAACAGGAGAAAGCGTCAACAGTATCTATTGGTATAACAGAAAAATGGACTAAATAACTCTAAAGGAAGAGACGGGTTATGGATGTTCTATAAGACTGTTCATAAACTATACCAGACAGAGGTCATTGGAGATGGTAAATTATATCATCGTCATGTTAGTGATTCCCTGAATAGTCATACGTATATAAATCGTGTGGATGCGGCAGGTATGAATGAACACAGGAAGAATTTTTATATTATGGAAGAGCTACTGACTATCCGTAAGGTGATTTGTTCCCAACTCAAAAAAAAAGAAGATAATCTTAAAAATTTTATTTGGAATAATCCGTTTATTGTCGCAAACGGCTATTTTAGTAGAATCAATAAAGGTAATTCCTGTACATTGACACTATCTTAAGAAAGAGGACAAAGGGAATGAATGTTCTATGCTGCAATTGTATGAATCTGCTGTATGATAGTAGATAAGGAAAACTCGTTCTTTAGATGTATACCAATATAATGCAGGTAATAATACTTGGAATTACGGAAACTACCAAAGTGAAACCCTATTAAAATAGTAATCATTTCGCTTTCTTACATTCTTGTAAAACGATTCCTGCACCTTTTACCGTCAACGTATACTAGTTGATGTTTTTTGACTTCAGAGTCATATTCTTTGCGAAATCATCAGTAAGACAGAATATAATAGTGATTTTATCCTTGGTGAGCACGGTTCAAACATCCATCTAATTAATTGATTAACAGACACTAATATACTAAACAAGACTATGTTCACCAACTTTTTAATTACTGTATTTATGATGATTCCTTATCCAAAAGTCAGGTTAAAATGAAAAAATTAGCTTCAGGCTAATATTCTCTTTTCATAGAATACTACAAAGGGAAAATCTAAACAACTGATGGTAAAGCTAAACACAATCGTGACTTTGAATATTTTTAAAAAGTATTTACATAAAAATCCAACTACTGAAAAAGAGAAGCAAGAAAGCAAAGAAACTTTTTAGGTAGACACTATTTTCATAAATGTCTAAAATTTTAATACAAAAAGATGACTTTGGTTAGAATCTAATTCAAGTTATCTTTTTTACTTACACACTTTATGGGATAGTGTCTAATCAAACTTAAAGATTAAGCTCTGCAGCACCAAGTATGCTTATTTCTGTATCATTTGATACTTTTATTTTTATATTCTCAACAACTGTTGGATATGGAAATGTCCTGATTACCTTCAACATTTCATCACTGAAAAACTCATATGATTTTGAAATGCTTCCTCCTAAAACTATTACTTGAGGATCGTAAGCAAATAAAACCGTTTTAATTAAATGTCCTAAATTCTTTCCAAAAGAAGCAAATAGTTTTAGAGCATGCACGCTTCCTAGTTCTGCTTGCTTAGCTACATCCACCCCTTCCACCCCATACACATGAGAAAAGAACTGTCCACTACAATAATACTCCATGTTCTTATCTAAATAAAGAAAATCTCCGATTTCTCCTGCGCACGTATTACTTCCTGAATACAATTGTCCATTTACTATCAAGCCTGCACCTAAACCAGTTCCAATGGTAATGCCAACAACATTATCATGTCCCTTAGCTACTCCATATTTCTGCTCTCCGAGTGTAAAACAGTTAGCATCATTATTTACAGTTACAGGAATATTAAATTCATCTTCTAATATATCCTTCAACCTCACTGTTTTCCATGAACTTATATTCGTAACATTATAAACCACACCATTCTGAGTATCAACAACAGATGGCACCCCTATCCCAATACTCTTTACCTCAGGACTAATGACGTCATAAATCGCAGCTATTAAATCATCTAATATTTCTTGCATCTCCCTATTACCAAGCGTACGTCTCTCACATTTTTTAATTATATCATGTTTTCTAACGACACCCACTCGGATATTAGTACCACCCATGTCCACCCCTATTTTCATATGATTATTATTTATATATTATTACAATCCTACTACCTTAGTGTATTATCAACAAACACATTTTCACCTAGAGTTTAGAGCAAGTTTACCCCTCACAACGATATTTAATCATCATTGTGCACTCAATAAATTGATTTTATTTTAGATTGTTTGCTTCCCTTTTTTTACCTTTACTATCTTGGTTTTACCTGTTCCCCAGTTTACAGTTAACTCAAACTCAATATTAGTATTAATAGTTATGCTAGGAGTTTGTTCTTCTGTATTTCGTTTTTCGACCTTAAAGTCTATTACCCCGTGTGGTCCAAATGGGTATTTGTTAATTCCATGAGCTTCAGTCTGGGCAATATCCCAGGTTACAGATTGCTTTGAAAAATCTGATTTGACTCCTAGAATATACTCAATGAAGACAGCAATAGGAGGTAATCCAGTCCAACCTATAAATTCGTCACGAGCCATAAAGCCAGCTTCAATTACTTCAGGTGCATAATACTCGTAAAAAGTGCCTGTCTTTTTATAAATATCGAGGACATTCTGATAATGATTTTCAGCAATTTTGTATGCTTCTTTAGTGTATCCCTTTTCATTCAGACCAGAAATAACCATATAATTTGCCCCTGGCCAAACTCCTCCTTGCCAATAACGCCCTTTTTCATTATATTTTGGATTATCAGCTGATAATGAAGGTACTCTATGTGGACGATTGAATGTTCTAGGATTGTCCAACTCTTTGACTAACCTATCCAGCTTTTCTTTATCTAGCACATCAGTGTATAAAACCCAATAGGCTATAATTCCTTTTGTGGTGGATAAACTACCATCGGCATATTGATCATAAAGAAAACCTGTTTTCTCATCCCAAAGATTTTCACGAACATATGCAGAAAGAGTCTTTATTTCATCTTCAAAATCTTCTATTTCTTGCCATCTTTCTAAATAGAAGCCCATTTCCAACAACAAATTAGCTACAAATATTTGTTGAAGATTGGTATCTAACCATGTCATATGTCCATTACTATATATCATATTATATTCAGGTTTTACACGAGGCATGTTATCCATACCTGTCCCCCACCCACTGGACCAATAGGTGCCATTTTGCCAAGTCCTATTTAACTTTAGCCATTTATAGTAAGAACATAGGACTGGAAAAACTTTATGTAGACGATCAATGTCTCCATATTGCTTGAAGTATAGCATTTCGCTCCAAGGCAAAAGATTCGGTCCTGTACTTGTGGGGTCATATCGTTCGAAACAATCGGCACCATTGCGCATTATTTCGCGACAAATAAATCCATCAGGATGCTGCTTAGCATAAAAGTTATCTAAAGTCTCTTGAAAAGGAAAAAAACGAAAGCCATAACGGGCAAACATCATCATAAAAGCAGAGTCCCACATAAAAATATTCCCATTATATGCCGTATCGAGATAAGGAGCCACAAAACCAGAGCCCTCGAGGGGTTGCCTAATATTGCCGATTGCAATCTCCCAAGCCCTCCAGTACATTTCTATTTCTTTCTCATGTCCTTCCCAAAATGGACTAGGTAAGATATTCTTGGCTTCTTTATAACTTTTAGGCTTTTGAAACTTTGGTTTAGCCACACGAAATTCATTCTCGGCAACCAAAGCCTCTCTTACATAAGTGTTTTTGTAGGGTAAGTTATATTTCACCAATTCTTCTTTTTCTTGTGCTACTGATGTACTAGCACCAATAAATAAAAAGAGTAGAACTGTTGACAATATTTTTTGTAATCTCATATCGTAAATATTTTTAATAATTTATTCTGTAATATAAAGCATTTCGTTCGGGATGATTGTTTCTGGAATATCTCTAGAGCTAATTCCTACCTCGATATGTTCTCCCATATAACTTTCAAAGTATTTCAGTTTCAGAGCATGGAAACCTGCTTTAAGGCCAATCATACCATTTGCTCGTTTTGCACTATGTGAGCCATTATTATCCACCACCAACTGATCATCTATATAGAGAGTAGATCCATCATCAGTATAGGTGTAGAATTTGTAGACTCCATCTTCTGGTATTTTGATCCATGCTTCAAAGTATAAACCAAAATAATCTTCACGCTCCATAGGTGTGAGGGAAAAATTTTCTAATGTTCCTTCTTTTTTAAGTACAGAAATGCTCTTATCCTTCAATTGCTCAACCGATTTAATCTTACCCTCATATTCAAAATATTTATATTTTACCCCTTGACTATAATTTGTCAACACGGTTGGTTCTTCATATTTTATCGTTTTTTCATCATCCCCTGTAATTCCTGAAGGGAAATAATATGTTTCTTGTTGACCATTATACGTTCTGATCCAAGTATCAAACTGATGCTTGCCTTCGTAAAGTGACACTATTCGAGCACCTCTTTCTAATTTACCATAGGCATTTAGTCCCGAAACTCTCCCAAAAGCAAGAGCAATACCATTTAGTTGTCCTATAAAACTATTGTTATGATCATGACCTACAAATGTGGCCATAACATCATTCATTTCAATAGCAGATGCAAAAAAACCTGAATTGATGTCAGCAGAAGACACCCCACCCTCTTCACTCATTCCATAATAAGAATTAGTATAAACAAGCTTTTTATACTCAGGAAGAGGTATATGAAAATAGGCTAGCGATGGTAACGGTTCTCCACCATTTTTGTCTGTAAAAAATTGACTATATTTTCTGTACCATTCTATTTGATTATAGCCTATCCAATCATATTTTCCATGATGTAAAGTTTCTTTAGGATAGTCTCCCGAGTCCAGACAGTATATTACGGCTGCATCTTTACTTTCATCTGATGATTTTATATTCAAAATAAAATCACCTATTTTACATTTTTCTATAGTTGTAATTCCCGTAGTATAATATTCTTTATCTTGTAATAATTGATAGATATCTTCTCGGAGCAGGCTCAATTCTGCATCATGATTTCCCATAAGAACTAACCAAGGGATTTTACTTTCTTCAAATATACGAGCTATACTCTCCCACCCTTCTATTGCTGGTTCGTAGCAGACAATGTCACCGGAAAGTATAACTAAATTGGGATGTTCCTCTTTTAATATATGCTTTATGATCGCAATAGTAGAGTCATTATTTTCAGCATTTTCATCCCAATGTATATCTGTGAATTGTGCTATTTTAAACTTTCCTAAATCATCAAACTTCAACATTGTATTGGATGCATAGCCCGATTGTTCGGGTGCTTTGATACAAGAGCCCAAAACACTCAAAATAATGATTAGTGATAGGGAAAGTATTTTTTTCATTTATTTGTTTTCTTTGAGTCCTACTAACTTCAACATCTTATGAAACACTTCAGTGTTTTTATAAACTCCTACAAACTCCATAGCGCCCGGACCATAAGCAAAAACAGGTAACATTTGTGCTGTATGATCATCCGTTCCATAATGAGCTGTTATAGAGCCTGTATTGAAGTTGCCATCAACAAAAGTAAGACCTCCTGTTTCGTGATCACCAGTTACTATAACAAGTGTTTCTCCATTGCTATCTGCAAATTTCAATGCTTCACTAACTGCTAGGTCGAAACTAAAAGTCTCAACAACCGACCCTGGTAGCGAGTTCGCATGTCCTGCATAATCTATTTTAGCTCCTTCAACCATTAAGAAAAAACCTTTATCATTGTTTTGCTGTAATTTTTTTATTCCTTCTTTTGTAGCATTTGCTAATAGGTCTAAAGTTTTTTCGCTAGCTGCAAGATCCATTAATTCATCTACACAAATTACTTTTTTATTGTCTTTATTTATTTCATCTATTTTTGTAGCAATCCGATAACCTTTATTTTCCAGATCTTGCAAAATATTCTTGCCATCCTTTCTTTCAGTAAAGACCTGCATACCAGCCCCATTCAGCAATGTTAATTTTCCATCAAGTAGATAATTTGTTATTTCATCAGAATTATCTCTTTCGGTTGAATGTCCATAAAAAGCTGCGGGTGTAGCATCGGCCAAATTGCCTAATGTAATCACTCCACAAGCATAGCCTGCATCATACATATAGTCAGTAATAGAAGGATATACTTCTCCTTTATTGCTCATACTGATATGGCGATTATCATGCTGTTTACCTGTTGCAAGAGCACTGCCACCAGCAGCAGAGTCTGTTGTATATGAATCTTGAGCACTTGTATTTTGGAAACCAATATATTTCATATTAAATATGCTCAATCCCATTCCATTTACATATTTAGGATTGTTAACCGTTGCTCCTGCTTGAAGTTGATTAATCCCCATTCCGTCACCTATTAGTAGAATGATATTCTTTATCGGTTTTGTAGTCCCGTCGTTTAGATAGGTTGGTTTGTAAACATCAATACCTTTACTCAATTGCAATAATTTATTACTAAACCCTTGGAAACCTGAAGTTAACTTATCTAATTTCTCATAACGTTGTATCTCATCTGCAATCTGTGACGCATCACCATTAATACTGAAATTTTTATTCTGAAAATTATTAAAGAAACTTGCACAAGCTTCAGGCATATCTGTATTGATGTAATCAACTCCCATATTATGTAGCATATTCCACGCATTTATCCCATCCGGAGCAGCCCAAAAACGAATTGGTTTGCCTAGACTATGCACATCAGCAATTAACTTATCCACCTTTTTTTGCTGATTTTTTTTCAATATTCCTTTTCCATTCCAATCTGTATTATCTCTTAAAGAGAAGCTGATCATAGCTATTTTTTCTAATTCCTTAGCACTATAATCTAATCGATCTCCATCAAAAAGGATAAATGATGGATAATTGTGAAAATCTTTTGAATCAGGCCTATTGCCGGATATGATTACTTGTACAGCACAAGGATTAATCTTTGGATCAAATACACTTGGATATTGTTTTAGTTTTTCCACTAAAATATCTAAAGTTGGTGTAGCAGGAGTTTTCAGGTCTACTAATAGTGATAATTTATCTTCTGAATTAGCCCAAGGTCTTTTATCATTCAGCTCAAAAAGCTTAACCAAGGGAGCTATATACATCTCGTCAATGGTTTGTGCTGTCGTTAGCTCTTCTTTGTCGTGGGCAACTAATAGCTGACCATTTAGCTCATGTATATCAACCTCAATAGATGCCACTTGTTGGGCATAAGCTTGAAAAAAAGGCACTCTTCGTTCATAATCATTATGAGAATGGATCAGTATCCTTTCTTGAGAAAAGAGTTGAATGCTGAAAAAAACATTCAGAATCAAAAAGAAACCTATTGTTATATATTTTTTCATGTCGCTTTTATTTAATTGCTATCTTAGCTACAATCGGATTATGATCTGAAACTAAGATGTCATTGAGTTTTTCATCTACTACTTCATATTTTAACACTTGCACATCTTTACTTACAAATATGTAATCTATATAGGGTCGTTTATCAATAGGCAAGCGTTCAAAATCATGGAAAGTCCATGGCTTATCTTTTTTATCGATAGCATAATCTCTAGTACTTATCAACTGATTGGAAATTGAATCACTAGTAATAAATTGAATCACATCAGATGACGGTTCAGAATTAAAATCTCCTGTCAGCACAACAGGCAAATCCCCTGCCTTTTCATATGCCTTTTCAATCATGAGTTTAACTCCGTTAATACGAGCTTCAACTCCTACATGATCAAGATGAGTATTAATAGCGAAAAAACGTTTCTTTGTTGAAATATCCTCCAAAAAAGCCCAAGTGGCAATACGTTCGCAAGCAGCGTCCCACCCTTTAGACCCTGGTTGATCAGGGGTTTCACTTAACCAAAACGTTCCGGAATGTATCTCTTTAAATCGATCTTTCTTATAAAAGAGGGCACTGAATTCACCTGCTGCTACTCCATCTTCTCGTCCTACACCTATAGCTGTGTATTCTGAAAGAGCAGTTTTCAGATCTTGCAACTGATTGTCTAAAACCTCCTGCGTTCCTAAGATGTCTACATCATAATTCAATACAGTTTGAGAGACAGCATCTTTTCTATACTCCCAGTTGTTCAAACTATCTTCTGGATTATCATACCTTATATTAAAACTCATTACATTAAGTTCCAATGGTTTGGTTTCTTTGCATGCTCCTAATCCTATTATGGATAAAAATGCGACTAATAAATAGATTGGTTTTTTCATGATATGATTATGTGTAGAATTATTTTACAAATAAATTTTCATTGGGTATATCTGTAAACTCATTAGCTTTTGGAAGCTTCCATTGCCATGCTAAAGACTCCCCTTCGTAATCCTCAAAATATAGAAGTTTAAATGGATGATGGCCTTTCTTCAATGCGACTTCGCCAGTAGCTGAGATAGCTGCGTGTGAGCCATCATTATTTACTACTTTTTCATCACCTATATAGAGAACACTACCGTCATCAGACTGAGTCAAGAAAGTATACACCCCATCTTTTGGAGCATAGATATAACCTGTATAGATATAACCAAAATGATCATCTTGTTGTGCTCCTTCAATACTAGGTGAAGACATTATACCTTGATCTATAATCTTGGTTTGCTGTAATTCGTCAACACTTGAGAATTTACCCTGATAATAGTTGTATTTTACACCTTGTTGTTGGGTTGATATACTCACGGGTGTTTTATGGATAGCTTTGGTTGCTCTAATCTCAAAAACAGCGCTAGCTTTGAAGTTTTCTCGATAAGCAATCGCTTTAATATCTGTTGTCTTGTCAATAGTAAAAGGAGTAGTATATTTAATTTTATTTTTATCTGGAGTAGAACCATCTAGCGTATAATATATTTCTACCCCCTCAGTTGCAGAGGCTAAATCTACATCTATTTTATCTTCAAAGAGATTTAAATAAGAAGTAGTATAAGGTATAGATACTACTTTTGTTTTAGTCATAGAATATGGAAACGTTGTTTCATCTATTCCTCTTTCTTTATTTGGTACGGATGAAAGCTTAAACTCAAGCATTCCTCCAGCCATTATTTGATCGTAAGTGATGAAATTTTTGTCTATTTCTTCCCCATTTAGAAATACCTTATCAATATATATGTTGTTTTTAGAACTGTTTGCGCTTATTGTCAGGGTCCTTCCATTAGCTAAGTTGATGTGTGCCTTTTGCCATAAAGGTGTTGTCAATATGAATTCATTAGATCCCGGTGCTACGGAGTAGATTCCCAAGCTACTAAGTATATACCAAGCAGACATCTGGCCACAGTCCTCGTTTCCTATAATTCCTTCTGGCGTAGGGCTATACATCTCATCAAGCAGTCGACGTGTCATTGCTTGTGTTTTCCATGGTTCACCAAGATAACTATAGAGATAACTCATGTGATGACTAGGTTCATTTCCATGAGCATATTGCCCTACAAGTCCTGTAATATCTACCATTTTTCCATCCACACCTTGTTCTACTGTAAATAGACGATCAAGTTCGGTTATAAAAGTGTCTCTACCTCCAAATAATTGTACCATTCCATTGACATCATGAGGAACAAAGAATCGATATTGCCAAGCCGTAGCTTCTGTATATGCTCTACTTGGTTCAAATTCGTTGAAATTTGGTTCCCAGTTTCCATCCATTTGCTTTCCTCTAAAAAATTTAGTATCCCCATCAAATACATTAATGTAGTTCTGTGCTCTTTTCATATATTCTTGATATATGTTTTCTTTGCCTAAATCTTTTGCCATTTGGGCTATGACCCAATCATCGTATGCATATTCCAATAAGCATGAAACTGATTCTCTTTTTATATTTGACGGTATAAAGCCGTATTTTATATAATAGTCCGATCCTTTTTTGTTGATGTTAGAGGAATGTATCATTGCCTCTAAAGCCAAATTCACATCATAATCTCTTATTCCTTTCATATATGCATCACCAATCACTGATGAAGCATGATAACCAATCATGGTTCCTGTTTCTCCTGCAGAAAGTGGCCAGATAGGAAGTTCCTTTCTGTCACTGTACTCATACATCTCTAGCATAGAGTTTATGATATCATTTACCAAATTCGTGTTGGTGATGGTAACCAAAGGATGCCAAGCTCTAAAAGTGTCCCAAAGAGAAAAAGTTGAATAACGAACTCTATTTTGGTCTTCTCCGATCGACATATCATGCCTACGGTACTGTCCATTGATATCGCTAACAATATTAGGAACTATTTTGGTGTGATATTGTGCTGTATAAAAATTCTTTAATTGCTCTTCGCTTCCTCCCTCTACTATTATATCAGAAAGTGCTTCTTCCCATTTTTCTCTTGTAGCGTAATGCACTGCATCGAAATCAAAATCATCCATAGAAGACAGTAGATTTTGGCGAGCATTCTCTTCACTAATAATGGATAGCCCTACTCTTGCAACAATAGGTGTACCATCTGATGTACCAAAGTCTAGCACCACTTGCAAATTTCCTCCGGATTTTGGAGTAGCATCTATTGCTATTATTTCTCCATTATTTATCATTTGTACTGCTTCAAAATTCTTAGAAAATTGAGCAACAAAATAAATATATTGATTCGTAACCCATCCTTGTGTACGACGCATTCCACTTATTTCATTTTCTGAATTGACTGCAAAACCAGCCATATCTATGACCTCGTTTTCTAGTAGGTGTGAATGATCGATAATGATCTTTGTATTTTTTCCTTCATCATAGGTATATCGATGCATACCTACATATTGTGAAGCTGTTAGTTCTGCTTTGATTCCTTCCTCCTTGAAGAGGACAGAATAGTAACCAGGAGATGCCTTTTCATCTTCATGAGAAAAAGCAAGATGCTCGAAAATGTAGCCTTTTGAGTTTAGGTTTATATCTTTTGTTGTTGGATGGAATAATATATCAGCCAAATCAGCACAACCTGTACCACTAAGATGTGTATGTGAAAACCCTATAATTGTACTATCGCTGTAATGATAGCCTGAACAAGCATCCCAGTTTCCTGTTCGAGTATCTGGACTAAGTTGGACAGCACCATAGGGACTCGTTGCTCCTGGATAGGTATGACCATGAAACCCTGTCCCTATGAATGGGTCCACATAATCAATGGGCTTTTTTGTAACAGAATAGCATCCTGTAAATAAGATTGTTGCTAAAACAAAAATTGATATAATGGTTTTCATAGTTGATATATTAGATATTGATTTAAGTTCGTAAAACATATATCAAGCTTGCAACTTTATAAATATAAATTATACATGCAAGCTTGATATATTCAACTAAAGCTTGATTATTAGCATTACCACATTAGGTTTAGCGTATATGCATCAATATTAGGAGCAACATTTTCTTTACTGGTACTCTTTAGAGCCCAGAAATTTTCATGAGCCAAAACAAAAATCGAGTAATCTTCTGTCTTCGTCTCTTCTACAATTGAAAGAATGTAATTTTCATCAAGAGCTGCAAGAGCAGTTTTAAACTCATCAACTAAGCTACTCTTCACAGTTCCATAATGTAGCAGAATAGGATTGCCTACTTTTAATGTTGCTAGAGTATTTGTAACATATGACTTAATATGATCAGAAGAATTAAGACGCAATGTAGATATATCTCTAGGATATTCTATATTTTGTTCGCCTTCAGGTAACTCTGAATTTGTCCCTTTGAACATGACGTTCTCAAGGGTTTTCATATAGCAGTCGTTAGCTATTTTTAATGAGATCTCAGAACGTGATGCATGCATCCCATTTTTGTTATCTTCTTTCAATCCATAAAAGTTATAACTATCAACAAGCAAATAGCTCGCTTCTATGATATTACCATTAAACCTATTAAATGCAATAGCTGAAAAACGATCTGTTTTATCAGCGGTACTAACAATAGGATTCACCATATCTTGTTTACTATATGTAACATCAGCTCTATCAACCATCACAAGGAAAGCATCTGATGCTTTGTTCTCAATATATTTGGATATAGCGTCTGCCTGTTCCATGTTACTGACAGTTGAAGCATCCTTCAAAGAGCTAATGACACATATTTTTGCATTGAATTTCTCTTCAGGTTTAGTTTCAAGCCCCTTTAATCCTCCTATATCATCACTATCGCTACAAGCCATAAAGAATGATCCTGATAGCCCTATTATGAATATAGTGAGACCTATATAAATGTATTTTTTCATTTTAATATTGTTTATTAATTCAACTCTAAAGTTACAATTATAGGATAATGATCCGATAGACTTCCAGAACTATAGTCTACAGTAT
>FZPS01000155.1_pt80 | contig 35496 bp, 36 predicted proteins | sample 1817821 | NCBI WGS metagenome assembly FZPS01 (sample SAMEA104158645, study PRJEB21678) | metagenome | place: Germany | collected 2015-04-21
TTCATCTTTACTTAACAGAGCCAATTGTATTTATTTGATTTTCTATTCTAATACTTAATTCTTGGCTCGACAATGATTTGGATCACTATTTCATTTATTATTTTTAATATAAAAAGCAGATAATTAATTATCTGCTTTTTACGAGAATATTTGTCCTAATTCAGAACGATAAATTGTTTGAAAAAGACTTGGGGGAATTGTTTAAAGCTTAAAGAGATTCTAAAAATATTTTTGCTTGCTCTTTTAATTTTGCATCATCTTCTGCTGAAACGCTGATTTCTCCAGTATTAAAAGCATCTCTGTTGTATACCAAACCGGTTCCTTGATCAGCCACTACATTCATACCAATAAATTCACAAATGTCGTATAAAGCTTTTCTGGCAAATGAGGTTCCGCTTACACCACCAATACCGCTTAAAGTTACCTTTACATCTGCGGATGTTTTGCCTGCATCGGGGTTGCCTTTTTCTCTGGGTCGGCTGATCCAATCGAGCAAGTTTTTCAAAACTGAAGGAATACTATGATTATGTTCGGGAGATACTATCCATAAACCGTCAGCAGACTCTATTTCTGAACGAACTCTGGCAACAGTTTCGGGAGTGGGGAATTCAATATCCTGATTCATAAAGGGCAGATCGGCATAATCTAAATAGGAAACTTTAGCTTTGCCTTCAAGTGAATTTTCGATGTGTGCGGCTAACTGTTTATTATAAGATCCTTTGCGCATTGATCCTACAATTATAAGAATGTTTTTCATACTATGTCCTTTCTGTTTGTATGTTTTTATCTTTTATATATTTATTATTTTTAACAAACCTATTATATACTATCGTTAAATATGATTAATTCCATAACAAAAGATACAGATTGGACTGGATTAGTTGAACGTAAAAAATAATCAGCATTGAAAAACATCTTTGTTTCAATTGTAATGCTAGCAGATGCAGCTAAAATACAGACTGTTATTCTTTATATGTTGCAGGTAAATAAACCTCAATCTGTTGTTGTAAAATCTCAATCTCAACAGGCAGAGTAGGACCTTCTTCACCGTCCAGATCGACCAGAATTTCTTTTTCATCTAGAGATTTAATTTTTATTTTTGAAGCAATGAAATGTTCAATTTCATCCGTTCTTTCAACTTGACCTAATAAAACATTGGTAAATGTGGAAAGTCGTGGTAGGATTTGATTGTTTTTTAGGATAAACACATTGGCTTTTCCGTTTGACAAGCTTTTATTTTCTTCAGTAAACTTTAAGTCGCCTAATCTGTTTGAAAGACTGATTACTACATGATCAACATTACCTGTATAGGTACCTGCGTCAGTTTCTATTTCTACTTGATAGACCTCACTATTAGCCAGGTTTTCCATTGAGCTTTTAATATAGGCAAACAATCCAAGCTTTTTCTTTTCTTCACTGGAAACTTCATGCATAGCGTCTGATACCGGACCGATGCTGGCGAATAAATTAAACACACGCCCATTGCATACTCCGACATCAATTAGTTTAGACCTTTCAAAATCAAAAGATTTTATTGCCCTATGCTTTAATACCGAAACACCAATTAGTCTTGAAAGAATATTACCTGTACCCCCGGGGATAATAGCTATTTTTGGTCTTTGTTCATATTTGAATAGGCCTCGAAAAATTTCATTTACAGTGCCGTCACCGCCTACTGAACAGATTGCTTCATACTGGTCAAGACAGGCTTCTTCAGCAAAAAGTTCAGCCTCTCCTTGCTTACCGGTTTCTTTAACAATAATTTGCTCAAAATATTGTTTTAAATGTTCGACTATATCTAATTTTAAATTGCCTGAGCTTTCGTCTCCAGCTTTTGGATTAATGATAACCATTATTTTGTTCACAACAGTACCCCGAATCTAATAATCAAAATAATTAGCAATCTACATTAATGATGCTTAGAGTTTATCTTCATTTTAGCATTTATTAACCTTCTATTTAGCAAAATATCTTAAGTTTAATTAACTTTAAGATTTTTGCTAAAGAATAAATGAGATGAGTATTTTAAATATAGCCCTTTTGGGTGATGTATTGAGTGAATTATTAGGGTAATATATCGATACTAGCAAAATCCGGGTAGAGAATAAGAAATAATTTAATAAGTTTGAATTAAAATAGGAGGAGGGGTCGTGATAAAGATTAAAAAAACAATATCATTGTTGCTAGTACTTGTATTAGCGTTTTCTTTGATTGCATGTAAAAAAGATGATGATCAAAAATCACCCGAAACTAAAGCTGAAGAACAAGTGAAGACTGAAGAGAAAATAGAAGCAGAAGAGGAGACTGAATCAGAGGCTAAAATTGATGAGACAGCGGATGTTTCTGCTGGAAAATTTGAGAATGAAGAGTTCTCGATTGCTGTACCTGAAGGCTGGAAAGCAATGCCGATGTATGATCAAGATGAAAAAGAAGTATCTGATCAGATTATTCTTGTTAAAGGTTCGGATGATCCGTTTGCGGCACTTAACTTTCCTATGATTACAGTCAGTTATGGAGGACCGGATAATAATAAGCTTCCGGTAGACAAAGATTTTTATGAAGAAGCGGAAGATCTGGAATCCTTGGAATTAGGCGGAAAAACTTGGGAAGGTTATACAGCAATGTCGTTCGGTTCACCGATGACCTACTTATTTGCAACAGATAATGATAGAACTTATCAAATAAGCATAATGACTGATCAGCCTGAAGGTAGTATCTCATTAGAAGATTCGGATGTCATCGAAATAATTGAAAGTTTTATTGGAAAATAATAAACTTACGTTTTGAGGAGTTCAAACTGAATTAATCGTTAAAAAGGAGATTATTATGAAAAAAAATATTGTGAAAATTCTAAGTTTAGTCTTGGCTGTTTTGATGCTATTTTCAATCACATCTTGTGGTAAGAAAAAAACTATTGAAGATGATCTGGAAGGGATGCTGAAAAAGTTATCTGATGAATTAGGTGAAAACTTAGATGATTTAGAGGAAGTAGCTGATAAAAAAGATAATGCAAGCCCGAAAACTGTCGATGGACGAACAGTATTAATTGACCAAGAAGGGATAAAATTATATGCGTTACGCTATGAGTTAGAGGGTGTTTTTGGTGCGTCATATGTTTTCGAAGTTGAAAATAATAGAGACGAGAAAATTATTTTACAAATTGAAAAAGCTAAGTTAGACGATTTTGAAGATACATTCCCTTTATTCAGCGCTAATGTAGATCCCGGAGAAACTGTAGAGCATACATATGATGTTGGCTATGTAATTGAAGAAGATGAAGCTAAAGCTTTGAAAAGAATGGAGCTTGTATTTATTCTTCTAGATGAAGATTTTGGTACAATTAAAGAGTTTGAGCCTATTGTAATAGATGTTCAGTAACCTTTATCTTGTTTTATTATGATACAAAATACTTATAATTAAGATAAGTAGACGAACATCTAAATTAGCTTATACACTATCTGAGATGTTTTGGCTTCTCGATTATCATAATCGAGAAGCTTTTTTATATCAAAGAGTATTCTAAGTTAAACTAATATATAATTTTCCTGATTTGTTATTTTGTAATAAAAACCGGATTAATTTTCCTTGAGAACTGTTATTAATAATAATAATCTGAAGCATTTTAGAAGCTTATTCAGGGTAGATTTTTATTTTTGCTATACTTTTAGCGTATTTAAGACTAATAATATTTTTGATTTAGCAAATTAAATTATACTCCTACAAATAATTTAATATTCTAATATTTATCTCCTGATTTGGACTATCCGGATCAGGAGATTCTTTTTGAAAGTTGTTTTGAAGAAAACATAAACATGTTGATATAATATCAACAGTTAGAAAAGGAGATTATTATGTGGTACAACAAATCTGTCATTTATCAAATTTATCCTTTAGGATTGTGTGGTACACCGCGCCAAAACACTGTTGAAGGAGTAACAGATCCCCAAAATCCGCGTATTAATCGTTTGTTAACTTGGTTACCTCATTTAGAAAAAATGGGGATTGAGACAGTTTGTTTCAATCCTTTATTCGAAAGTGACGGTCATGGCTACGATACCCGGGATATGCGTAAGTTGGACCAAAGGCTCGGTTCGAACGAAGATTTAAAGCGTATCTGTAATACATACAATGATAGTGGAATTAGGATCATGTTTGATGGAGTCTTCAATCATGTGGGAAGAGGTTTTTGGGCTTTCCAAGATGTAATTCAGAACAAAGCAAATTCTCAATACAAAGACTGGTTTTATATAGATTTCAATGGAAACAGTAATTATAATGACGGTTTCTGGTATGAAGGCTGGGAAGGGCATTTTGATTTAGTCAAACTAAATCTACATAATCCAGCAGTTATTGATCATTTATTGGAATCGGTTAAAGAATGGATAACAGAATACAAAATTTCTGGTTTAAGAATAGATGTTGCCTATACTGTTGAGCCGGAATTTTTAAAACGCTTGAGACAGCATTGTTTACAGATTGATCCTGATTTCTTTCTTCTAGGTGAAATGATCCATGGAGATTATAAACAAATAGTTAATCCGGAGATGTGTCATTCGGCAACAAATTATGAATGTGCTAAAGGTTTAGTTTCAGCTTTTAACAATAAAAATCTATTTGAAATTGCTCATTCTTTACAAAGACAATTTAATCCGGAACCTTGGGCGCTTTATCAAGGGGAGAACAGACTATTATCTTTTGTTGATAATCATGACATTGAAAGAGTTGCTACAGCAATTAATAATAAAAATTATTTGCCTTTAGTTTATACCATAATGTTTAGTCAGCCGGGGATACCTGCAATCTATTATGGATCTGAATGGGGTGTCGAAGGAGATACCGGAGAGGCAGATTGGAATTTGCGCCCTCAATTTGAGAATCCGGAATGGAATGGCTTAACAGATTTTCTGGAACGTTTGATTAAAATTCGCAAAAGCAGCCATGCCTTAGCGTATGGAGGCTATAAAACGATTCACCTTAACAATCAACAGTTTCTGTTTGAAAGAAAATCAGATGAAGAACGGATTGTTATAGCTGTTAATATGGCGGATCAACCGGAAACGATTCATTTTGATGCCGGTTGTGGTCAGGCGAAAGAACTTATTAGCGATACTCTCCATGATTTTGGAGGAGGCAGCACTTTAGCACCCATGAGCGCAAAGATTTGGTTAATGGAACAATAAAGATTATATGCAATTATAAAAAGCCCAACTTTTATGTTTATAGGAGTAGTTACTGCATAAACGTAAATTTTGGGCAATCGGGCAAATCGTGCCGATAATAGAATTACATTTTACGAGCTTTTTCTGCCATGATGCGAATGGCATCAATTACTTTGCCTTCGAAACCAATGCTCTTCAAATGTGAAACGCCCTCAATGGTTGTACCGCCGGGAGAACAAATACGATCTCGCAAAATAGAAGGATGTTCGTCTGTTTCGATGATCATATTGGCAGCAGAAGCGACTACATGAGCAACTAATTGTTTAGCCTGCTCGGCAGGTAAGCCTTCAAGGATGGCTCCTTGCATCATACCTTCGATTAACATGTAGACAATAGCGGGAGTTGATCCGATTACTGATGTAATAGTTGGCATCTGTGTCTCTTCAACTTCAATAAAACTACCTAGACTTTGAAAAATGTTTATTAATTCAGTTTTATTAGTATCTGTTATTTTTGGATCAAAACAAGCAGCAGTTACGCCTTGACCAATTGCTGCAGAAGTGTTGGACATAATTAAGGAAATGAGACAATCGGTGTTATTAATAAGAATTTTTATTTTGTTAAAGTTGTAACCGGGGGCAAGAGATATTAGGTGATGATCCGGTGTAATGTGTTCATAGATTTCGGATAAGACACTAGGATAAATATTTGGCTTTATTGCTAAAATAAAAGTATTGACACGATTTAACAAGTCTTGATTATCTTGGGCCACTTTAATTTTGTACTTATTGCTGATTTCCAAAATCTTATCTTCATTCGGATCAAAAACTACAATATCATCAGGTGAAAGCAAACCACCTTTAATCATTCCTGAAAGCAAAGCCTCACCCATATTTCCGGCACCGATAAATCCTATTTTCATTTCGTAGTCTCCTTCGATTAAACTATTGACTAGAATAGTTGGTTAGCAACTTAATAATCTGTAAAGCACTAATATTTTTCTGAATACTTAATAGTTTAAAACACTTAATTTTATAAAGCCAGATAAAGATTGAAATCTATAATTCAAAAATAATTCTTAAGAAGTATTAAATAATAAATGTGCTTAGAATTAATGAACTAATCTAAAATTAATAATTTCATGATAAATTTTATTTTCAATTAATTATAATATAAATAGAAATACATTTAAGAAGAGAGATTATTATATATGAGAATTGGTATCTTTTCAGATACATATTATCCGGAAATAAATGGAGTTGCTACTTCGGTATTTGAATTGCGAAATGGACTATTAGCTGAAGGACATAAAGTTTTTGTGTTCACAGTTTCAAATTCTGATGCCAAGCTAAATGATAAATCGGAGAGAAATGTTTATCGTGTTCCCAGTATCCCGTTTGCTACTCTGAAGGAGCGTCGTATCGGTTTTCCTAATTCTGTGAAATATATGAACATAATTGAACGTTTAAAACTGGACGTTATTCATACTCAAACCGAATTCTCTGTGGGTTCGTTAGGTAAACGTGCGGCTCGAAAATTTAATATTCCCTTAGTACATACCTATCACACTTTATATGAAGATTATATTCATTATCTTAAAATTCCCAAAAATGATTTTACCTTCAGTTTAGTAGGCAAGTTCGTTAAAAATTTTACGAATAATTGTGATTTGATCATTGTTCCCACCGACAAAGTTGTAAATTCGATGCATGAATATAAGGTAACAAAGCCTGTAAAAGTAATTCCTACCGGTTTGGATTTAGATAAATTTCAAAACGTTGATCAGGACCATGTTGCTCAAATTAGAAAAAAATATAATTTAAATACTTCTGATCTTGTTCTATCAAGTATTGGGCGTATATCGCAAGAGAAGAGCTTGGATCAAATCATTTCTCATTTCGATCAATTATCAGGAATGTTCCCGGATGTAAAATTGTTTATTGTCGGAGATGGTCCGGGCAAAGAAGAGTTGGAGAAGCTGAGTTCCGAATTAGGTCTAACCGATCGGATTATTTTTACCGGATATGTTGATTGGAATAATATTCAGGATTATTATGCAGCTGGAGATATTTTTGTATCAGCTTCTGAAAGTGAAACTCAGGGTCTAACTTATTCTGAGGCTTTAGCTGCCGGACTACCTTTATTGGTCAAAGATGATACTTGTTTAAAGAATGTCTTAAAACACAAACAGAATGGCTATGGTTTTATTGATCAATCTGATTTCATTCAAGGATTTATCTTCATAAAGAACAAATTAGCTCAAAATCCCGCGTGGGGAACAGAAGGTCCATTTTATTCCAGACAGGATTTCATTACCTCTGTAATTGGAACGTATGCCGAGCTTTCTGAAAATTATGATCAAGCTGAGGCTGCAATTCTTTAAATAAATTTTTCATGCAGATTTGCTGCTTCAAACTTTTGATAAACTTCAGGATATTTCTTTTGAAGCGCAAAAGGCCGAAAATCAGTATCCACAAAAGCATGTTTTGTTTGTCCGGTGCAAACTAATTCATCAGTTTCATTATCGAAAACTTTATATTGAACGGTCATGCGAACTCCGGTGAAATAGACAATAGCCGACTCAATTCTCAGATTCTGGGCAAATTTTAAGATGCTTAAATATTGTAAGTTAACTTCTACAACCGGAATAATGATCCCTAAGTCTTCTAACTTGTCATATGCAAGACCGATACTGTTCATGAATGACAATCTTGCTTCCTCAAACCAACGAACATAGTTGGAGTGATGGGCAATTCCCATGGCATCTGTTTCATAGTAATGAACATTGCGCATATATTGATAAATCTTAGACATATTAACCTCACATATTATTTTATTATTGCTTTTATTATTATCTCTATTATATATCATAACCAACAATCTAAGTGATTATGAAATTTTTCCTTAGACAAGATGTTTAATTGAATGATTGTTATTAGATTATTTATTAAAAAATAAGTATAATTATTTAATTCATACAAAATGAATAATCAAGAGAGCTAACAAATGAAGCATTTTGAAATGTATTGGAGTAAAAAGATGGATATTAACAAAATAATACATGCTGTAGATCATACATTGCTCAATGTAGATGCAACATGGGCAGAAATCAAAGAAATCTGTGATGACGGAATAACTTATGAGGTAGCAAGTATTTGTGTACCGCCCAGTTTTGTAAAGAAGTCAAGTGAATATGTTGAAGAGCAAGTAGCAGTTTGTACTACGATCGGTTTTCCTAATGGTTACAATACAACTGAAACCAAGGTTTTCGAAACGATGCAAGCATTAAATGAAGGTGCTTCTGAAATTGATGTGGTTATTAATCTAGGTGATCTTAAGGCAAAGAATTATCAAAAAATTCTCTATGAATTAAAAGCTATTAAAGCAATTTGTGATACCAGGATTCTCAAAGTTATAATTGAGACATGTCTTTTAACTGATGCGGAGAAAATTAAAATGTGTGAAATCGTGACCGAAGCACAGGCCGATTTCATCAAAACTTCAACCGGATTTTCAACAGGAGGAGCAACCTTTGCAGATGTGAAACTTTTGGCTGATAATATCGGACCGAATGTAAAAGTAAAAGCCTCAGGCGGAATCCGCAGTTTAGAAGATGCTGAAAAATTTCTGGAACTTGGAGCATCTAGACTTGGCACCAGTTCAATCGTTAAAATACTTAAAGAACGTAATCAAGAAATTACAAATTTAAGAAATATTAAATAGGAGAAATGAAGATGAAGAAAAAAATGAACCTATTATTAGCATTATTGTTAATAGTTTCAGTCTTTCTGGTTAGTTGTGCCAAAACTGATGACGCGAAATCTGAAACAGAAAACAAAGCTGATGATGTAGAAGAAGTAGCAGAAACAACAGATGATTCGGAAGATACTTCCACTGAAGACGAAGTAGCGGAAGATGCGGCTGATGCAGCTAAAAAGCAAGTTGCAATAGTTCTACCTGTAGATCATTTGGCAATGAATGCAACTCGTGACGGCATGATCGACGTGATTAGCGAAGAATTTGGTGAAGACAATGTCAATATCGTTGTTAAAAATGCAAATGGAGATGACACACTTCTGAATAGTATTCTGTCTGAAGTTGTTGGTTCAGATCCGGACATTATTTTACCAATTGCTACCGGACCTTCACAAATTGCTGCGACTACGACAAGTGAGATTCCAATTGTCTTTTCGGCAGTTACAGATCCGGTTGCTGCAGGATTAACTCCTTCCAGAGAAGAATCAGGTATTAACGTGACAGGTGTTTCGGATATGGCAGATATCGAAGTTATTATCGATTTTGCTTTGAGTCTTTATCCCGAAGCTAAGACTGTTGGTATTGTTTACAATTCAGCAGAAGTGAACTCGCAGGTCCAAGCTGAGATTTGTAAAGAAATTTTGGAAACAAAAGGTTTAGCTTTCAAAGAAGGAACTATTACCAATACTTCTGAATTGCAACAAGTCGTAGAAAATTTAGCAGTGGATGTTGATATTTTTTATTCACCGACAGATAATGATGTGGCCTCCGCGATGCCGATTTTCCAACAAGTGGCAAATCAACATAATTTGCCGATCTTCCCGGGTGCAAGCACCATGGTTGAAGCAGGTGGTACAGGCACAGTCGGCTTAGATTATTATGATCTGGGTGTTCAAGCAGGTGAGATGGCTGTACGTATTCTGAAGGGTGAATCGGTAGCCGATAATCCTCCTGAATTAGTTGAAAAAGTTACAAAGATTCTGAATCAAGATCAAGTTGAAGCATTAGGTATTGAAGTACCTGCAGATCTGGAATCTGAAATTGAATATGTTACAACTCAGGAACAATAATTATTGAATTAAGAGAGTATCAACATTAGTATTTTATGTTGATACTCTTATATAAAAAGGATATTAATTAAGATGTCCCGCCGGAGGAGAAATTATTAATGACTATTGCACAAGTTTTATCAGCATTACAGCTGGGTTTATTATATGGAATTCTTGCCCTAGGCTTATACATACCTTTTAGGATTTTGAATATTGCGGATATGACTGTGCAAGGAACATTTACCATGGGTATGATCATTGCAGCTGTTTTTGCCTATAATGATCTGACCTTTTTGGGTATCTTGTTTGCCATAATAGGTGGAGCTTTGTCCGGTGTAGTAACGGGTATTTTGCATACGAAATTTAATATACCTTCTATACTATCCGGTATTTTGACGATGACCGGTTTGTATACAATTAATTTAATCATTGCAGCGGGAAAAGCAAACATTTCTTTGATTGGTAAAAACACAATTTATTCTTCCTTTAACTCATTGTTCAACAATGAGATGGTTACAAAAACTCTTGTTACACTTGTTATTGTAGTGGTTGTAACTGTTGCAATAGCAGTGTTTTTTCATACGAGAACCGGATTGACGATTAGAGCGACAGGAGATAATGCTGCAATGGTGCGGCATACTTCAATTAATACCGATAATATGAACATTATCGGATTGGCTCTAGGCAATGCTATGGCGGCTTTATCCGGCGCAATGATCTGTCATTATAATTTATTTGCCGATGTCAATTCAGGCACCGGTATTCTGGTGGTCGCTTTAGCGGCAATTATTATCGGAGAAACCTTATTCAGACGTAATGGTGTCACCTTAGGCCTGATTTCTACAGTAATAGGATCAATTATTTATCGTTTTATTATTGCAATCGCCTTGAAGTTTGATGTCTTACCATCCTATGCTCTAAATTTGATTTCAACGATTATTGTTATTATTGCCTTGATGTTTCCTACACTTAAAGATGCTAGAGATCGTGGCAAGAAAAAAAGATTACATAAAGAATTAGCTGATTATTGGTTAAACGACGAAAACAACCTACAGACAGTAAAACCGGAAAGTGCTAATGAATTCCGGACAGATGCAGTAAATGCTATAAATATGGTTGAAACAATGGAGGAGGCGAAAGATGACTAATAACCAAGACTTGATGCTTCGTATTCGTAGAATGACCAAGGTTTTCTTTCCGGGTACCTCTAATGAAAAAATTGCTTTAAATAGACTTAACCTTGATTTAAAAGAAGGTGAATTTGTAACGATTTTGGGAGCCAACGGTTCGGGCAAAAGTACTTTGTTTAATGCAATCTGCGGTACTATCGAACTTGATGACGGGATAGTTATTTTAGATAATGACGATATCAGTTGGGCCAAAGAACATAAAAGGGCTTTGCATATCTCGCGTATCTATCAGGATCCCCAATTGGGTACTGCTCCTAACCTCACGATTGCCGAGAATTTAGCTTTGGCATATACCCGAAAAGCTTCTCCTTCACTATTTCCTTTGAATAAAAAAGATCACAGATTTTTTCGCGAACAATTGTCTATGTTGGAGATGGATCTGGAACTTAGGATGAATACAAAAATTGGTCTTTTGTCGGGCGGTCAGCGACAAGCGGTTTCATTAGTTATGGAAATCATCTCTCAACCTAAATTATTATTATTAGATGAACATACAGCAGCTTTGGATCCACAAACTTCCGCCAGAATTCTTGAAGTGACAAATAAGTTTGTCAGGAGTGCAGGTGTGACAACTATGATGATTACACATAATGTTCAGGATGCACTGACAAATGGTGACCGAACAATTGTATTTTCTGAAGGAAAAATCATCCACGATTATTATGGATCTGAGCGGGATAAACTTGATCCTAATGATCTGCAAAGATTGTATGGTTGATCCATAAAATTAGTTTGAAAATTATTATCTTTAGAAAGAGATATTAAAAATATATGATTGAATTTAAAATAGATAAAAAATACCGTTCTGATCTAGACTTAATTGGCACTCAAAAAGCGATTAAATTGATCAAAGATAATTTTGAGCTTAGCTTGGCGGAACATTTGAATTTGTTACGTGTTTCTGCCCCGATCTTTGTCAAGTCGGATAGTGGCTTAAATGATAATCTTACCGGAGTAGAACAACCGGTATCATTTATGATCAATGAAAGTGCAAAGAAGCAGGTTCAGGCTGAAATTGTACATTCTTTAGCCAAATGGAAACGATATGCTTTAGGTCAGTATGGGTTTGATATAGGTAGCGGATTGTACACAGATATGAATGCAATTAGAGCACACGAAATTCCTGATTATACACACTCCGTCTATGTTGATCAATGGGATTGGGAAAAAGTCATCAGTCCTGAGGATCGAAATTTGGATTATCTACATCAAACGGTAAACTCAATTTTTGCCGCTTTTGTTGATATGGAAGATATACTGTCAAATGAATTATCAGAATATCAGCCTTTGTTGCCGGATCAAGTTACATTTATCAATAGTCAAGAGTTAGAGGACTTATATCCCGGATTGGATCCTGAAGAGAGAGAGCATAAAATTTGTCAGGATAAGAAATTTGTTTTTCTAGAACAAATTGGACATAAGTTACGTTCCGGCAAACCACACGATACCAGATCTCCTGACTATGATGACTGGAATTTGAATGGTGATATACTAGTATGGAGTCCCGTGCTCGGTAGAGGCTTGGAACTCTCAAGCATGGGGATCAGAGTTGATGCACAGACTTTATTGCAACAATTGGAATTAGCAAATGAAACAGAGCGTATGCGTTATCCTTATCATCAACAACTAATGAGTGGCGATCTTCCCCAAACAGTTGGCGGTGGAATTGGTCAAAGCAGAATTTGCATGTATTTTTTACAAAAAGCACATATTGGAGAAGTTCAAGCTTCTACCTGGCCCAAGCAGATGATTGATGAGTTGAAGACAAGGGGGATTAACCTTCTCTGAGTATTATTTCCATTTATCAATAATTTAGGTGATAATCTTCTATAAGCTAAATGAGATTAATTAATAGAGTTTAAGGAGCTTACTGATGAGTAATGAAGATACAACAATAGATCTCCAGTCATATTACGATGAAATTTATCGTTCAGTAAAAGATGATGACCGGGAAAAGTTCCGAGATTTATTTCTAAAATTGCATGATAGAGATCAAAGTGAAGTTTTTCATCTTCTATACCCTGAGAAAAAAGTTCAAATAACAAATTACTTAACTCCTCAGGAATTTGCTATGATTTTTGAGTGGATGGAGGTCGAAGATCAAGAGGCTGCTATTGAATATTTACCGCATGGTTTTATCAAAGAAGTCCTTTTTTATTTACCACTTGATACTGTGGTTTATTTAATTCATGAAACCGAGAAACTGGAACCGGATAAAATTTTGGATCTGCTCAATGCAGAGCATAGAGATCAGGTGCTGGAATTATTGTCTTATGATGAGGAAAGTGCCGGCGGTATCATGATTAAGGAGTATCTATCTATTTCTCCTGACAGTTCACTTAAAGAAGTAATTTCATATATCAGAGAGCAAGGCGGACAAGCCGGTACGATTTATTATCTCTATGTTTTAGACAAGCGACATCGTCTAGTAGGTGTACTGTCCTTGCGTGATTTAATTTTTTCACCGGAAGATGAACTGGTAAAAAATGTTATGTATAATCATGTCACCTCAGTACCCGTTGACATGGATCAAGAAGAAGTTGCCAAGATTATTCAAGACTATGATCTATTGGCGGTACCTGTAGTTACTCCGGATAATAGAATGCGCGGTATTGTAACCTTTGATGATGTAATAGATGTTTTTGAAGAAGAGGCAACCGAGGACTTGATTTCATTTGCCGGTGTACCTCGCTCAACTATAGAAGTTAAAGAGCCGACTATTTTCGAAACTACCGGCAAGCGTTTTCCTTTAATTATTGTGCTTGTTTTATTAGGTGTATTATTGGCAGGATTAATTAGTATATTCCATAAAACTTTGGAATCAGTAATCTTGCTTTCAGCATTTATTCCCTTAATCACAGGAACCGGAGGAAGTGTTGGTACACAGGCTCTTGCGGTGACTATACGTGACTTAAATTTAGGCGGAGAAGATCTTAGTCGAAAAATCAGACATACGGTGAAGAATGAATTCGGTTCAGGAATCTTAACCGGACTGATTTCAAGTGTTGTCTTATTTGTCATTTTGAGCATTATCGGGATTGATCTCTTGCTGGCCGTGATTGTGAGTGTTTCAATTTTCCTGACTATTTGTTTTTCTGCAGTTGCCGGAGTTGCACTTCCTATTATTCTTATGAAATTTAATCAAGATCCTGCTGTAGCCAGCGGACCTTTTATTACAACCATCATAGACGCAATAGGACTTGTGATTTATTTCTTGATCGCTACCGGTTTCTTAAGTCTAATCTAAATTATTTTTAAAAGTATTGTTGGAGGTGAATTATATGAAAAGGAAAATAGCTGTTATTCTAGTTTTGCTTCTATCGTTAAGCGTCTTTGCAACTAGTTGTGGAGCTCAAAAAGTTGATGCAACAGAATTATTTACGATTGAAGAAAATGGTTTGGACGGTAATGGATCCGTTGAGTTTGAGTTAGATTTGGAATATGCATTAAAACTTGTCTTGGCAGGATCCAAGAAAGCTAAGGACTTAGATCCTGAAGAAGAGTTGAGAGCATTAATGACCAAGGGATCAAGCGATAATCCGGTTGTCAACTATCTCAATTCTATTTCTTTTGATATTCAAAATAATGGTAGTTTATCTAATGGTGATACAGTTCAAATTATTCTTGACGATGATCCGGTGTTGGCCAAAAATGCCAAAATGCAAATTGAACGTAAAGAATTCACCTATACAATTAAAAATTTGCAGGTAGCAGAAATCTATGATGCATTTGCTAATGTAGAGCCTGTATTTGAGGGTGATAATAAAGCTGCTTTTATTTATATGGATGTATTATCTTATGATATGCCATTTTATTATATCTATGAGTTTTATGATTCGGAAGGCAATAGGCTGGATGATTTTGATGCAAAGGTATCCAATGGCGATCAGATTACAGCTAAAGTTATTTATGATGAAGAAGCAGCATTGAATGCAGGTTATGTTTTGAAGGAAGAAGAAAAAACATATACTGTGAAAAACCTTAAAGAATATGAAGAACTGGATGCGCAAACAATCCTTGACTCCATTGAATTTACATATGATGGTGCAGCTCCACAACTGAGGATAGATGCACATAGTACTTTAGATGAAAAAATAAGCGAAAACTTGTTGATCGATGTTGAACCTTATTCAGGATTGAATATAGGTGATACAGTTGAAATTACCGTGAGTTCTTATTCTTACTTTTTGAAAGAAGAAGGTTATAGTTTAGCTGAAGATGAAATTACACGTGAATTTACTTTGACTGAAGACATGGTGCCTCAATATATAAGTTCACTTGAGAATCTGGATGATGAAGTTAAAGATTTAATTGAAACTGAAATTGAATATAGTTTGGAAAAAGCTGAAGAATCATATAAAAATGGAAATAAGATGATTAATGAAGAAAGCCATCAGGTCAAAAACATTGAAGCTAAAGGTTTAGAGAAAGTCTATTTCATTTATCCTAAGGATTCTGTGATCCAAGAAGTATACGATATCAATCAGATAGGATTTTTATATAAATATGAAATAGAAGTTGAAGATGGGAAAAAATTGGAAACCTATTTTTATACTTATGTCTTCAACCTGATTCTTGATCCGGAACTCGGCTTATTAACAAGTGAAGCTAAAATTGGTGACAGCGAATATTTTGAAACTAAAGAATATATTTTAGAAAATTATATAGATAATAATAAAGAACATTATACAATTACAGAATTAGATAAATTTAGATAATAAAAAATATCAAGCAATCTTATTCCAAGATTGCTTGATACATTTGCAATGATATTAAGTTAAAACAATCGCTGATCCGAGATTTTCAGCTTTGCTCCAGTTTATCTCTTATTTGAATTACGCCAGATTCCTTGCTCTTCTGCCGCTTGAATCAGTTCATCGTGGAAATCCGGATGGGCTATACTGATTAATCCTTCAGCCCTTTGCCAAGTAGATTTTCCTTTCAGATTAAACATCCCGTATTCGGTAACGATATAATGTACTGTAGTATAAGTATCTGTTACTCTTGATTTTGCAATATAAGGGATGATTCTACTAAATTTTTCACCTTTTTTATTGGTAAAGGTTGAACTCAAGGCTATGAAACTCTTACCGCCTTGAGAATGGTATGCTCCGATTACAAAATCCAGTTGTCCGCCGGTGCCGCTAATATGACGGAAACCTGCTGATTCGGCATTCGTTTGACCAAATAAATCAACTTCTATTGCATTGTTAATAGAAATGAAATTATCAATACTGGAAATTACTTGAGGTGAGTTAACGTAGTCGACAGGAGCACTTACCAATTGCGGATTATGATCCATGAATTCATAAAGTTCAGTCGAACCAATAGCAAATGTAAATACTTGTTTGCCGCGATCAATAGCTTTATGTTTTCCGGTGATTATGCCGGCTTTTGTCATATTCATCATACTGTCAACATAGAATTCACTGTGGATTGCCAAATCTTTGAGGTCGGATGCAGCAATCATTTCACCAACTGCATTCGGCATACCGCCAATACCTAATTGTAAAGTAGCACCATCAGGAATATGATCCATAATAAGTTCAGCAATTTTGCAGTCGACTTCATCGGGCACGGGATTACCTATAGTATCGAGAGGAGATGAGTTCTCTACAATTGCATCTACTTGACTTATATGGAGAGATTCATCGTATAAACCCTGAACATATGGAAATTGATCATTTACTTCTAAAATAATATGTTTCGCGCGACGGGCAATTTCCATGATATGAGAATTGCTAGGACCGAAATTAAAAAAGCCGTGTTTGTCCATTGGTGTTGTTCGCAGCATTAAAACATCGACTCGTTCAATGTCCTCTTCTCGACGGTATAGTTCGGGAGCTTCAGAATAGCGAAAAGGTATATAAAAGGCGTACCCTTTTTTGGCATATTGTCGTTCGTAACCACTAAAATGCCATGAATTTAAAGTGAAAACTCTTTTGTTTAAATTATCATTGGCTTCCATAATTGCCAATGGCCTAATGCTCAAGAGAGTTCTTACATTAACATCTACCAACTGATCGGCTCTTTTGGCCAGTGCATGATCGAGAGCCAGAGGCATACTGGGCCCAATTGCGTAATCTAACCAGTCTCCTGATTTCACAATTTTAACAGCTTCTTCAGCTGAGGTTAATTTTGCTTGATAATCTGAATCAAAGATAGTCATTGTGTTCCTCCAAAAATAATAAAGAGATATATTCTACTAGAGTAATCCAATATGTTATAATAAACAAGATGCCAAATATAGAAAAAACATAATAAGCTTGTGCAAATTATAGTGTTGAGCTTAATGCATCGGTAACGTTTACGATAAATAATTGTTTTTTTATAAATGCTCAAAAATCATTAGTATTTGTACTTCATATACGTTACAATAATAATTGAAAACCGTAAAAATAATAAAAAAAGATTAATGAATCGAAAGCAAAAAGAAAATAATATCATAAAAAATCAAAGAAAAGCATGAAGAATCAATTGGTCAGTATTATTTACATTAGATGCAATAGCAAAACACAAGGCAAAAGAAAGGAATTTTTATGTCGAAAAAAGTGATTATAGCTGGTTCAGCTAGAACAGCAATCGGATCGATGGGCGGAACACTAAGCACCGTTCCGGCAGCAAAATTAGGCGAAATTGTGATCAAAGAAGCGGTTAAGAGAGCGGGAATTAAACCGGAAGATGTAGATATGGTTTATATGGGCGCTGTATTACAAGCTGCACAGGGACAGAATCTTGCACGTCAAGCCTCTCTCAATGCCGGTTTGCCGGTAGAAACTCCTGCAATGACAGTTAATATTGTCTGCGGATCGGGTTTGGAAGCGGTGAATATGGCAGCACGTATGGTTAAAAATGGCGATGCGGATATTGTTATTGCAGGTGGTATGGAGAATATGTCAAATGCCCCTTATGCTTTAACCAAAGCTCGTTATGGCTACCGTATGGGTGACGCCAACATGATCGACACAATGACCAATGATGGTTTAACAGATGTTTTTAATAATTATCATATGGGGATCACTGCAGAAAACGTAGCAGAGAAATATGGCTTAACCAGAGAAGAATTGGATGAATTTTCTGCAAATAGCCAACAAAAAGCTGAAAAAGCTCAAGCAGAGGGCAAATTCACAGATGAAATTGTTCCTGTAGAAGTGAAAAAACGTAGAGAAACAATTACCTTTGATCAAGACGAAGGTATCCGAGCCGGAACAACAGCAGAAGGTTTAGCCAGATTGCGTCCTGCTTTTAAGAAAGACGGAATCGTTACTGCAGGTAACTCTTCAACAATCAATGATAGTGCAGCAGCAGTAGTTGTGATGAGTGAAGAAAAAGCAAAAGAGCTTGGTGTAACACCGGAAGCCGAATGGATTAACAGTGCTTTAGGTGGAGTAGATCCTGCGTATATGGGTCTTGGTCCAATTTATGCTACAAGAAATTTAATGAAAAAAGTTGATTTTGAAGTTAAAGACTTTGACTTAATTGAAGCTAATGAAGCTTTTGCTACACAATCAATTGCTGTTATTCGTGACTTAGAATTAGATGCAGACAAGGTAAATGTTAATGGTGGAGCAATTGCCTTAGGTCATCCGATCGGTGCCTCCGGTACACGTATCCTGATTACTTTAATTCATGAGTTAAAACGTAGAGATGATGCTGAACTAGGCTTAGCTACCTTATGTATAGGTGGCGGAATGGGTTGTGCGACAGCAATAAGAAAATATAAATAATTAATATTATTTTGAAACAGGCGGCTGACTCAGAACTGATTTATAGAAAATTGCAGTAAAATTGTCTGATGCAAAACTAAAGCGGTTTGAGCCAGCCTCCGATTTTTATATTCTGAGGGGGATAAAATGGAATTTGTAAAAGTAGATGTAAAGGATGCAGTTGCAACGATTACGATTGATCGTCCAAAAGCCTTGAACGCCTTGAATACTCAAGTGCTGAAAGACATTGCTGCGGCATTTGACAGTTTGGATTTAGACGAAGTACGTTGTGTAATCTTGACCGGATCCGGCGACAGATCTTTCGTTGCAGGTGCCGATATTGGCGAGATGGTTGAGATGGATTCTGCAGCAGGCAAGGAATTGGGGCGTGTCGGTAACAAAGTAATGCGAGATATTGAGAATTTCCCAATCCCGGTAATTGCTGCAATTAATGGATTTGCTTTGGGTGGCGGTAATGAACTGGCTATGAGCTGTGATGTTCGTTTAGCTAGTGATAATGCAATCTTCGGTCAACCGGAAGTAGGGTTAGGTATTACACCGGGATTTGGTGGAACTCAACGTTTGGCAAGAGTGATCGGCAATCTTTCTAAAGCTAAAGAACTTCTTTATACAGGAAGAAATATTAAAGCTGATCAGGCTTTAGAACTTGGCTTAGTTAGTGCCGTATATCCGCAAGAAGAATTAATTCCTGCTGCTGAGAAAATGGCTTCAATTATCGCAGCAAATGCTCCTGTTGCAGTACGTAATACAAAAGCAGCAGTAAATCGCGGTTTGCAAACTGATATTGATGCGGCAATTGAAATTGAAGTTGAATTATTCGGCGAATTATTTGATACCGCAGATCAAAAAGAAGGTATGAATGCGTTTTTGGAAAAACGTAAAGAAAAGAATTTCCAAAATCGTTAATGCAAAAATCTTTAAAAACAAAAAATAACATTAGATGATAAAACTCTAGAATTTAGATTAATAATTAAGAAAGGACTTTTTATGAAAGTTGGAATTATTGGCGCAGGTACAATGGGTAGCGGAATAGCTCAAACATTTGCACAAACAGATGGTTATGAAGTTATGCTATCAGATATAAATATAGATTTAGCAGAAGCCGGAAAAGCAAGAATAGCTAAAGGATTGGCTAGACTGGTTGATCGCGGAAGAATGGAACAAGACAAAGCAGATGCTATTGTTGAAAATATTACACCTTGTTTGAATAAAGATTTGGGAGATTGTGATTTAATTGTTGAAGCAGCTTTAGAAGTAATGGATGTAAAAAAAGCTACATTTAAAGAACTGGACGAACTCTGTAAAGAAGATACAATTTTTGCCACAAATACATCTTCTCTCTCAATTACTGAAATCGGCAATGAATTAAGTCGCCCAATTATTGGGATGCACTTCTTCAATCCGGCTCCGATTATGAAATTAGTAGAAGTTATTCCGGGTTTAAACACACCTGAAGATTTGGTTGATAAAATCGTAAAAATCTCTGAAGAATTGGGTAAAACACCCGTTACTGTTCAAGAAAATGCAGGCTTCGTAGTAAATAGAATATTAATTCCGATGATTAATGAAGCTGTCGGTTTGGTAGCAGAAAATGTGGCAAGCCCTGAGGGTATTGATAATGCTATGAAACTTGGTGCTAACCATCCGATGGGACCTTTAGCTCTAGGTGATTTAGTAGGTCTTGATGTATGTCTGGCAATTATGGAAGTCTTATATGATGAAACCGGTGATTCAAAATATCGTCCTCATCCTCTACTCCGCAAAATGGTTCGTGGTGGCAATTTAGGTCGCAAAACCGGAAAAGGATTTTTTGATTATAGTAGATAATTAATATATTTAGAGTTAAGTATTAATGTTACTCAGATGAATATTTATACTCAACTCTTTCAACAATCTAAAAAAGGAGGCTTAGATGGATTTTAAATTAAAGCAAGAACATCTCATGGCACAAAAATTATTTCGTGACTTTGCTGTCAATGAGGTAGAACCGATTGCACAAGAAATTGATGAGAATCATCGATTCCCCGAAGAAACCATAGAAAAAATGCAAAAAAATGGTTTCTTAGGAATACCATTTGCTAAAGAATTTGGTGGACAGGGTTGCGATACCTTAACTTATGTTCTGGCAATAGAAGAAATTTCAAAAGTATGCGCAACCACCGGTGTTATTCTTTCTGCACATACATCACTAGGTGCAGCACCGATTAATGATCTCGGTACACCTGAACAAAAAGAGAAGTTTTTACGTCCTTTAATTTCAGGCGAAAAATTGGGAGCTTTTGGACTTACCGAACCGGAAGCAGGTACAGATGCCGCAGGTCAACAAACAACAGCCAAATTAGATGGCGATGAATATGTTCTTAACGGATCAAAGATTTTTATTACCAATGCAGGTCCTGCAGATACGTATATTGTTTTTGCTATGACCGATAAGAGCCAAGGCACGAGAGGTATTTCAGCATTTATCGTTGAAAAAGGAACTCCGGGCTTTGAAACCGGTCATAAAGAAATGAAAATGGGTATCAGAGGTTCAGCTACCAGAGAGTTAGTCTTTACCGATTGCCGTATCCCGAAAGAGAACTTATTAGGCCGAGAAGGTCGCGGCTTTGGAATCGCTATGGGAACATTGGATGGCGGCAGAATCGGAATTGCAGCTCAAGCTTTGGGTATCGCCCAAGGTGCTTTGGATAAATCAATTGCCTATGTTAAAGAACGTAAACAATTTGGTCGTCCAATCGCTAATTTCCAAAATACACAATTCACTCTGGCAACTATGGCAACTGAAGTTGAGTCGGCTCGTATGCTAGTTTATAAAGCAGCTGTAGCTAAAGATACACAAAGACGTTATTCATATGAAGCTGCAATGGCAAAACTTAAAGCAAGTGAAGTTGCTTCATTTGTAACGAATAGAGCTGTTCAGTTACATGGTGGTTATGGTTATATCCAAGACTACGATGTAGAGCGTATGATGCGTGATGCCAAGATCACAGAGATTTACGAAGGAACTTCCGAGGTCATGAGAATGGTTATCTCGGGAACAATCTTGAATTAGGGAGGACATAGATGAATATAGTCGTATGTGTAAAACAAGTTCCGGATACGAATGAAGTTAGAATTGATCCGGTCAAAGGAACCCTAATCCGTGAGGGTGTTCCATCAATCATGAATCCGGATGATAAAGCAGGTTTAGAAGCCGCATTAAGAATTAAAGATAAGACAGGCGCTAAAGTTTCTGTTATTACAATGGGACCTTTGCAAGCTGAAGAAATATTGCGTGAAGCATTAGCAATGGGTGCTGACGATGTTTATCTGGTAACAGATAGAGCATTTGGTGGTGCCGATACATGGGCAACATCTTCAACTTTGGCAGGTGCAATCTCAAAATTAGATTATGATTTGATTATCACCGGTCGCCAGGCAATTGACGGAGATACGGCTCAGGTCGGTCCGGAAACTGCTGAACATTTAGATTTGCCAAATATCAGTTATGCCCAAGAAATTGAAGTTGATGGTGATGAAGTTGTAGTCTTGCGTCAATATGACGATAGATCACATCGGGTCAGAGCGAAACTTCCTGTCTTGGTTACTGCATTATCTGAGTTAAATAAGCCGCGCTATATGACTCCGGGTGGAATCTTCGATGCTTACCGTGAAAAAGAAGTTGTTCAATGGGTACGTGAAGATATACCTGTAGAAGATGAAAATATTGGTCTTAGCGGATCTCCAACCAGAGTTTCAAAATCTTTTCCTAAAGCAGTAAAAGAACCTGGTATGAAGATTGAAGAAGGCGTAGAAGAATCTGTCCAATTTATCGTGGACAAATTAAAAGAAACCTATATTTTATAAGGAGGCAGTAATGACTAAAGAGTATAAAGGAGTATACACTTTTGCAGAACAAGTAGATGGCGAGTTAACCGGTGTATCTTTAGAATTGCTGGGCAAAGCTGGTGACTTGGCAGCAGATCTTGACACTGATGTTACTGCCATACTATTGGGTAAAGATGTTGCTGATTTAGCAAAGGTTTTGGTTGAATTCGGTGCTGATCGCGTTATCTTATATGAAAATGATGAGTTAGAATTATATACTACAGAACCATATACCCAAGTTGTAGCTGCAATAATAGAAGAGTACAAACCGGAAATTCTTTTAATCGGTGCAACAGCCATTGGCCGTGATCTTGGACCTAGAATTGCCGGTCGAGTACATACAGGACTTACAGCCGATTGTACCAAACTTGATATTCAAGAAGAGAGTAAAAATCTACTGATGACTCGTCCCGCTTTCGGCGGAAATCTGATGGCGGAAATTTTGTGTGAAAATCACAGACCTCAAATGGCAACAGTACGTCCGGGAGTTATGGTCAGAAAAATCAGAGAAGAGAATCGTACAGGCGAAATAATTAATTTTGATTATGAACTTGAACGCAACAATAAATTTGTTACGGTTGAAGAAGTTATTAAACAAACAAAATCCAAGATCGAAATTCAAGACGCGGATATCCTGATTTCAGGAGGTCGTGGTCTGGGTGGTCCGGAAAACTTTGCTATCTTACAAGATTTGGCTGAAGCGATCGGAGGCGAAGTATCAGGTTCAAGAGCAGCTGTCGATTCAGGTTGGATTGACAAAGATGTACAAGTAGGCCAAACAGGCAAAACTGTACGCCCCACGCTCTACTTTGCGATCGGTATTTCAGGAGCTATTCAACATATGGCCGGTATGGAAGAATCAGATTATATCATTGCTATCAATAAAGATCCGAATGCATTGATCTTCAATGTTGCCGATGTTGGCATAGTAGGAGATTTATTCGAGATAGTTCCAAAATTAACTGAAAGTATCAAAGCAGAAAGAGCCAAACAAGACTAATCAAAATAACAAATTATTATAGATTAACTAGCAAGACACCGAGTTTAAGATCAAACTCGGTGTCTTTTGTAATTGATTTTCCGGCTAATTACTCGACTTAAAAGTTTTTTATTTGATTGCTAGGGCTGCACCTAAAGCCTCACACTCAGAGACCGCATCCTCATCCGGCATATCAAATGCTATCACACTCTCGGTAGCAAGATTAAGACCTGCATCTCGACAATCGTCTTCCCACAATTCCATCCATTCACCGTCAGCCCAAGAATATGAACCGAATAATGCAATAGGCTTATTACCGAGCTTAGTTTTTACTTCTGAAAACATCGGCTCAAATACAGTTTCTTCTAATTCCTCATCACCCATTGCCGGACAACCAAAAGCGATGGCATCATAATTATCAATTGTAGCTACATCAAAACTTTCAACCTCGATAATCTCCGCCTCACTATTTTCTTTTTTAACACCATCTGCAACAGCTTTAGCCATAGCTTCGGTATTTCCTGTGCCTGACCAATAAACAACAGCTATTTTTTTCACAATATACCTCCTGAGTATTTTATTTATTCTGTTAACTTAATAACTGGTTGATATTTGCTACAAGATAATTATAAGTTAGCTTAGGCTAATTAGCAATAGCTAACTCGAATATAAAACTTTTTAATGCGAGATCTTCAGTTTAAACTGAATAAAACAATTAGCTGAGGTATTTAATCAAGATAAGAACCCGAACTTTATCTTTGTGTTGTTGGCGAGGAATCGGATGCTTATTAATTGCATTGCTCCGTTTGTAGAAAAAGTTTGTAGCAAGAATCTAAGAGATCCCAAAATTGCTTTGGAAAACTTGAAAATTTGTTCCTTTTAATTCAGAAAGTAGCATTAAACTAAGAGTTCCAAAAAATATTTTGGAAAATTTGAAGATTTGCCACTTTTATTTCAGAAAATCTCAATAGCCTATGAGATCAAAAATAAATTAGGAAATGTTGTATTTTTGCTAATTAAAAATCCAAAAAGTTTACTATATCAAAAAGAGAATTCATTTTATAATTAAACACAATTAATTAGGATTATTTATTCTGTTAATTGTTAATCAGTATGAATAATTGTAATAATTGGTTTATTTTTTTATTAATTTTGTTAAAAAAGATTGACATTATTGCTCTGAATAATTATTATCGAGTGAGGCATAAATATAAATGACAACAAGTTGGTCAAAACGAAGATCAATTTATCAAAAATTAGTAGCAGAAAATTATTAACTATATTCATAGTTTTTTTATTCAGAATTCAGCTCAATGATTACGAGCATGCAAAGTACAATTTAATTTAGAAGAGGTAATAATAATGAATGATGATGGAAAAATAGGCCAAAAAAATTGGTTTTTTGCGGATGCAAAGTTACCTTCAGTGACCGATATAGCATTGGAGGGTGAGGAGTCTATTGTTGTCTTAAATCCCAATAATGTAGCAGCTGTGATTGAAATGATTTTCTACTTCGAACACCCGGAAACTCCATTATCTTATTCTTCAGACATAGAACCGGAAACAGTAAAAAGTTTCTGCACCAAATATATTGAAGATATTAATGGAAGGCGTATTCCTGAAGATAAACAATATTCATTTGCCTTACTTTCTGATCAACCACTTATTGTACAGTATAAGCGTTTAGAGAATATTAAAGGGAGCTTAGCATTTTTTTCACCACAGGGATATTATGAATAAATTGCAGCTTTAATAATATTATATATACGATTTGCAATATATATGCATTATAAAAGAAGTTTTTTTATTGTTAAATTATGGTTATTTTAGGCATTAAGGTTCATATTTATTATCCATATGTTCATTCTTTAAAAGAAAAACGCAAGGAAACTAAAAGCTTAATTGACAGATTGGAGCATAAATTCAATTTGTCGATTAGAGAAGTTGCGGATCAAGACCAATGGCAAAGTTTTGTCATGGGTATTTCTTTTACTGCAATCAAGGAAAGTGAAGCGATTGAGATGCAAGAAAAAATTGAACACCTTCTGTATTCTGAAGTTAATGGAGAAATTGTTTCTTTTGAATGGGATCTTTTTTCTTTAGAAGAGTATTAAGAGTACTGAAAAAAAGTAATCGAATTGATCTGTGCTATTATTGCTTAAAGAAAATATTTATTGAGCTAGAGATAATAAACTAATAAATTATTGAAAAAACCGATCCAAACTTAGCAGTAAGAATCGGTTTTTTGTTGTGTTGTGTCGATCTAGAGAATAAGGATTATATTATTTTGCTGCTGAATAACGTTCTGCAACTACATCCCAGTTAACTACTTTCCACCAAGCTTTGAGATAGTCGGGACGTACGTTTTTGTATGTCAAATAGTATGCATGTTCCCAAACATCATTACCTAGAAGAGGTGTGACACCATCCATTACAGGATTGTCTTGATTAGCAGTGCTGGTAACTTTTAATTCACCATTATCTAAGACTAACCATGCCCAGCCACTACCGAATTGGCCTGCACCTTTTGCTTCAAAAGCTGCTTTGAATTCATCAAAACTACCAAATGCTTTATTGATTTCATTTGCCAAATCACCTTGAGGTTCATTAGATCCACCTGGTGTCATGCTTTCCCAGAATAGTGTGTGATTAAAATGACCGCCGCCGTTGTTTATTACAGCTTGTCTTTTTTCTGCCGGTACTTGATCAAGATTTTTCAATAATTCTTCAATTGTTTGCTCTTTCAGATCCACACCTTCAAGCGCTGCATTTAAATTGTTTACGTAGGCTTGATGATGTTTATCATGGTGTAGATGCATTGTTTCTTCATCGATTGTTGGGACCAGTGCGTCATAAGCATAAGCTAAATCATCCAATTTGTAAGTTGTCATAGTTATCCTCCTTATTAAAACAAAACTATTAATTATTTTTAACTGTCCTTAGAATACAACAAGACTAAAACTCTAGTTGTAACTTAAGTTCCAAATCTTGAAGTTCTATATGTAGTGTATCACTTGTTACACTATTATTAAATGAAATATTGTTATTGGATAAAAGTAGCAGAATTAAAGAATAAAGAAATTGTTATTTTAAGCCATAAAATAATTATTGATTTAGATTTAGTGTAAAATAGGTACAATTAATAATTTGCTAAAAAATGAAGAAAGTTGGTTGCTTTATGAATATTCTAGTAATAGATTCTCAAGGTGGCGGAATCGGAAGAGAAGTTGTGAAAGCCATTAAGCAATCTTTGCCGGATGTTGTGGTCACAGCTGTAGGGACGAACGGCGTTGCTACTTCTGCCATGCTGAGAGCAGGTGCAAATCAGGCTGCAACAGGAGAAAATGCAATTGTTGTTTGTTCTAAAACGGCTGATTATATCATAGGTCCTGTTGGCATTGTTATCGCAGATGCTATGTTAGGTGAAATCACTCCACAAATGGCGTTGGCCATCGGACAAAGTGAAGCAACGCGAATTTTGATACCGGTTAATCATTGCAATAATATTATAGTAGGGGTGCCTGATTTGACCATAGGAAAATTGGTCACAAGTGTAGTGGCGGAGCTTTCGGAAGATGTTTCGAGGGCTACGGAACGTTAGATTAATTATTTAGTTTCATAAGCAGTTTCTTTGTTGCTTCTAAGTTATGTATGATAATATAAACATGTATTTTCTACATGAATGTAGAATTATTGTCTGAAGGCAATTCTTTTTTATTAAAATAATCCTTACTGAAACAAGAAGTTTCAATTCTGATTTGAAGATCTGAAATTAGATTTTGAGTAATAGTTTCACAACCTTATTGCGTAGATGTGGGTAAGACTTGTTGCTCTAGGTTACCCTTTAGAAAGTGTATTATTTATGAAAAAAATTGTCTTATTTTTAATTGTTACTGTATTAAGTATTGCCTGTATTAGTTGTGCTAATAGCAACGAAAATTCAACTTCCGAAAATTCTGATAAAACAGACCTAGCCGAAGTAAGCAAAAAAAATACTGAAGACTCCGATTCAGATAGTTCTGTACGTAAAATTACAGATGCTGTGGATCGCGAGGTTGAAATTCCAAATAAGGTAAAAAAAATTGTACCATTAGGCAATGCACCACGGATGATCACTTACCTTGGTTTAGCAGAAAAAGTTGTAGGAATTGGTGAGTGTGAGATAACGGATAGAAGAATGCATGCCTATGCCTATGTGAATAGAGAGCTTTGGCAAAGTCTTCCCAATTGTGGTACTGATGCGATGGGTGAAACTGCCTACTATCCGGAAGAGATTATCAAGGCAGCTCCGGATGTTATTCTTTGTACTTATACATCAGATGTAGCAAATGATATTCAAACTAAAACAGGCATTCCGACAGTTTCGGTTCCTCAAGGTACACTTTTCGGTGAAGATTATGAAATCGCTTTACGAATGTTGGGAGATGTTTGTGGAGTTTCTGAACGAGCAGAAGAGGTTATTGCCTTTATCAATAACTGCTTAAAAGATTTAGCAGATAGAACAGCCGATATTCCAGAAGATGATAAGCCTACTGTGCTCGCTGCGGGCGCAACTTTTAAAGGCAGCCACAGTATTGATGGTGTTTATACAAATTATTCAGTTTTTAAAACATTATCTGCTAAAGATGTCGCAGCTAATTTGGCCGGGCAAACAGAATCAAGTGGTGTAATGGTTGATAAAGAACAAATACTTACTTGGGACCCGGACATGATTTTCTTTGATGCAGGCAGTATGGAATTGGTTAATACTGATTATGTCGAAAATCCCGGTTATTTTGAACAGTTGCAAGCAGTTAAAAATGGTGAAATTTATCAATGGCCAAATTCAACTTGGCACTGGTCTAATGTAGAAATTCCTCTGGCAAGTGCTTACTATACCGGTCAGCTATTATATCCGGATGAATTTTCAGATCTTGTTTTTGAAGAAAAAGCTGGAGAAATCTTTGAATTTTTCCTTAATGATGCTGATTATTTAACCAAGCTTGAAGAAGAAGGATCAGGCTATGGCAAAGTTACTTTAGGAAAATAAGCTGATGTCAAATATTACTAGCGAACAAATTGATTTATATAATAGATATATTAGACGTAAACGCTGGATCTTATTTGTGACGTTTATCTTGATGATTTTCTTTGCTTTATTCGCAATGAGTGTGGGTTCAATCAGGCTATCTTTTCTGGATATTTTGAAAACACTTGCCGGACAGGGGGATCAATTATCAAATACGACGATTTGGCAGATAAGATTACCAAGAGTTTTGGCAGCAATTCTTGTTGGTGCAGCTCTTTCATCGGCCGGTGCGGTTATGCAATGTGTGTTGCGTAATCCTTTAGCATCTGCTTCTACTCTGGGAGTTTCACAAGGTGCTGCTTTCGGTGCTGCTTTGGGTATTGTAGTATTTGGAGGCGGTGTAGTTAATTCAGCTAATGCCACTTCGGCAATTACAATCAATAATCCTTATATAGTCACTCTTTGTGCTTTTGTATTTGGTTCGGTGTCAACTCTAATTGTAATTATTATTTCACGATTTAAACGTAATATTGGACCTGCCGGTCTGGTCCTGGCAGGGGTTGCTTTAAGCTCTCTGTTTGGAGGTGGAAGTACTCTGCTACAGTATTTCACAGATGATACAAAACTTGGGGCAATTGTCTTTTGGACTTTCGGTAATTTGGGCAGTGCCAATTATAAAGAGCTTATAGTTATGTTTATAGCGTTAAGTTTGACAATAATTTATTTTATGCTTAACCGCTGGAATTATAATGCAATGGAGAGCGGAGCTGATACAGCAAAAAGTTTGGGCGTTAATACACGCTCCATTATGCTTGTTAGCATGACTTTCTGTTCTTTATTATCTGCGATTGCAGTTTCTTTTGTAGGAATTATAAGTTTTGTTGGCTTAGTTGCACCGCATATTATGCGTAGACTAGTAGGAAATGATTACAGATATTTGTTACCAAGCTCTGCGCTTGCCGGATCTCTATTATTAATCTTAGCGGATACTTTTGGACGTTCAATTGTGGCTCCGGTAATTTTACCAATTGGTGCTTTGACTGCTTTTCTCGGTGCGCCAATGTTTTTGTTTCTCTTATTCAAAGGTGGTGAGAATAATTATTCAGGTAAATAATATAAATTTTTCATATCCTTGTATGTCGACTAATGTTTTGGAAGATGTCAGTTTTACGATTGAGCCGGGTCAATGTTTAGCTGTTCTGGGTAATAACGGAGTTGGCAAAAGTACATTATTAAAATGTATTAATCGGATTTGTTCAATTCAGGCAGGCTCAATCTACATTGATGGTAAAGATGCTTACAAAATGAAAAACAAGATTTTGGCACAAAATGTGGCTTATGTATCTCAGAAATCTGAAAATAGTAATATGACGGTTTTTGACACAATTTTATTGGGTAGAAAGCCTTATATAGATTGGGATATTACAGCCGAGGACAGACAAATAGTCTCAGATCTTATTGATCAAATGGGTTTGAATGAGTACACTCTGCGCGATGTTTCCACACTTTCCGGTGGAGAGGCTCAAATCGTGATGTTAGCTAGGGCCTTGGCTCAACAACCGAAGGTTTTGCTTTTAGATGAGCCGACTAGCAATCTGGATTTACGTAATCAGCATGAAGTCTTGAAGATTATTAGAAATCTAGCTGAAACAAATGAAATTTGTGTTGCATTAGTGATTCACGATTTGAATTTAGCAATACAATACTGTGATAGATTTTTACTTTTAAAAGATGCCAATGTCTATTCTAATGGTGGTATTGAAACAATAACCTCTGAATCAATTGGCTCAGTCTACGGAATAGAAGTAGAAATTATCGAACATAAAAATAAAAAATTAATTATTTCGAACAATTATTAGAATGGACAAAACAAAATGGATAAAAATAAATTGTGGGAAAATGCGGTTAAATTTCATGGACATGAATGTGGTGGTTTAGCAATTGGCTATAAAGCTGCCCTGTATGCTATTGAATTATTAGATTTAAAATTTTCACGGGATGAGCAGGTCGTTTGCATTTCAGAAAATGATGCTTGTGGAGTAGATGCGATTCAAGTTCTCCTAGGTTGTAGTGTAGGCAAAGGTAATTTGTTGTTTCACGTGACGGGTAAACAGGCATTTTCGTTTTATAATAGAAATGATGGAAAATCTGTCAGACTAAGCTTGAAAAAAAGACCGGAAAACATGACGCGAGAAGAATCCCTTGTCTATTATCAAAGTCTTGAACCACAAGAAATGTTTGACCGAATGGAAGTTAGAATTGACTTCCCGGAACAGGCTCGTTTTTTTGATTCTTATCCTTGTGACGAATGCGGTGAGACTACCGGTTTAAATTGGATTCGTATCAAAAATGATCAGAAACTTTGCCTTGATTGCTATCCTCAGTATGACAGATTTAAAGTGTAATTTTATTTTGTCATGTTTGAGAATGAGTAAATAGTTTAGAAGAGATGATATAATAAAAAAATGAACTTATCAGAATTTTTTCAAAAAAATCCTAAAGTAGCAATCGCTTTTTCAGGTGGTGTGGATTCTGTTTATTTACTCTATGTTGCTAAGAAATATGCTCAAAAAATAAGAGCTTATTTCGTGAAATCTCATTTTCAGCCTCAGTTTGAATTAGAAGATGCCAAAGTTATTGCCAAATCTTTAGATGTGGAATTAGAAATTCTTGAATTAGATATTTTGGCTCAAGCTGATATAGTCGTAAATGATAAGAATCGTTGTTATTACTGTAAATCAATGATTTTTTCCGAGATTATCAAACAAGCGAAAAAAGATGGTTTTGATCTATTATTAGATGGTACAAATCTTTCTGATGACTTTGCCGAACGGCCCGGAATGCGTGCTTTGACTGAGCTTGAGGTGCGATCACCTTTGCGTGAATCCGGATTATCCAAATCAGAAATTAGAGAGCTATCCAAGAAAGCCGGTTTACCTACGGCAGATAAGCCGGCTTATTCTTGCCTGGCAACTAGAATTCCCCATGGAACAGAGATAACAGCAGAGAAACTTGCTGTTATTGAAAAAGCGGAAAAATTCTTATTCGATCTGGGATTTACTGATTTTAGAGTGAGATATTTTGCTGATTCTGCCAGAATTCAATTGTCAGCAGCTGAATTCGAAAAGTTCATTGAACAACGCAAAGTAATTGTTCAAGAATTAAAAAAATATTTTTCGGCAATTCTTTTGGATCTGGAGGAGCGGTCATGAGTGAGAGTATAGTTGATATTTTAAATGCTGTCCGAGAAAAAAAATTATCTGTTGAAGAAGCGGTCTTGAAAATTAAGAAAGAGCCTTTTGCAGATATAGATTTTGCCAAAATTGATTTGCATAGAGGGGTACGCCAAGGTGCTGCGGAAGTGATTTTTGGAGCAGGTAAAACTCCTGAGCAAATTTGTGGCATTATCGAAACCATGCTCGCTAATTCTCAAAACTCTATTTTGATTACCAGACTTGTGCCGGATTCTGCAGATTTGATTAGTAAAAATTATAAACTAAACTATTATCCGGAGGCTAAACTTGGTATTTTAGGTGAGTCTCTAGTTTCGAACAGTGTAGGAAATATTGTTGTTGCTACCGGCGGAACCAGCGATATTCCTGTTGCTGAAGAAGCAGCACTGACAGCAGAATTTTATGGTAATAAAGTTATTCGTTTGTTCGATGTAGGAGTTGCAGGTCTGCACCGCTTACTTTCTCATTTAGACGAAATAATGAGTGCTAGTGTAATTATTGCCGTAGCCGGCATGGAGGGAGCCTTAGCATCTGTAATTGGTGGTTTGGCGGATTGTCCGGTGATTGCCGTTCCGACCAGTGTGGGTTATGGAGCTTCTTTTTCCGGATTGACGGCTTTGCTGTCAATGCTGAATTCTTGTTCGAGCGGAGTTTCGGTTGTAAATATTGATAATGGTTTCGGAGCCGGATATTTAGCGAATATGATCAATCAGATGGGGAAAAGACAAATAAACTAATAATGGAGAAAACGTAATGAAAATACTTTATTTAGATTGTGGAATGGGAGCAGCAGGAGATATGCTGGCTGGAGCTCTACTGGATTTAATTGAAGATAAACAGGCTTTTCTTGAAAGGTTGAATCAACTGGATTTACCTGGTGTAGAAGTAATTGCTGAAACAAAGTCTAAATGCGGTATTAATGGAATTAATTTTACTGTCAAAGTAAATCAGAAAATAGAGGGCGAAGATCAAGTAGAACACAATCATTTAGATGAACATACACATCAGCAAGAAAATCATCATAACCATGAGCATTCACGTCATCACGCACATGTTCATACACATCGCAGTATGCAAGAAATTGAAGATATTATTTCTAGGTTGGATTTAAAATCAGAAATTAAGCAAAACATTATTAATGTTTATAAACTATTAGCTGAAGCGGAGAGTGAGGCCCATGGAGTAGAGGTATCGGAGATTCATTTCCATGAAGTTGGAACAATGGATGCTATTACAGATATAGCGGCAGTTTGTATGTTAATAGATGAACTTTCTGTTGATAAAATTTTGGCTTCACCAATTCATGTTGGTAGTGGTAGTGTTAAATGCGCACATGGAATTCTCCCGGTTCCGGCACCTGCAACAGCATATATCTTACGTGATGTACCGATTTATGGTGGTGAAATTGAAGAAGAACTTTGTACACCTACCGGGGCAGCTCTTTTAAAATATTTTGTTGATGATTTTATTCCCATGCCACTGATGAAAACGGTACGCGTATCATATGGTCATGGCAAAAAGAATTTTGCTCAATTAAATAGTGTTCGGGCTTTTTTAGGCGAGATACATGATCAAGCACCGAGAGAGGCTGCCGTTTTGCTCCAATGCAATTTGGATGATATGACTCCGGAAGCGATAGCTTTTGCAACCGAAATATTTTTTAAACAAGGTGCACTTGATGTATACACTCTAGCTTGCGGAATGAAAAAGTCACGTCCCGGAATTTTATTAAATGTGCTATGTGAGCAGAAAAGAAAATTACGTATGGTAAACTTAATTTTTAAGCATACTTCTACGATAGGTATTAGGGAAATTGATACTAAACGTTACACTTTGGAACGCTCTACAGAATTGCTGGAAACTTCTTTCGGATTGATTCGGAAAAAATATTCTCAAGGATTTGGTATCCAAAAATCAAAGTTTGAGTATGAAGATTTAGCTGAAATCGCTTTAGCTAATGAACTGAGTTTAGCAGAATTAGAATATTTGATTAAGCTAAAAACAAATTCTGTTACAGATGACCGATTATAAGCAATAACTATTGGAAAGACTGGGAACAACTATAAAAAATGTTTAAAGACAATAACGATAAGCATAATAATAGTAAAGAAAATAAAACGACTGCAACAAATAGGGAGAGATCTCTAAATGAAAACCGGATTTACTTATTTCAGTTATTTTTAATACTATTAAAAATAAACTCATTTACTTTTGGTGGGGGATATACAATTGTACCTGTGATAAGTGATGAATTTGTACTTAAACGAAAATTAATTACAGCAGAAGAAATGACAGAAATAGTTGCCTTAGCTCAATCTGCACCTGGGCCTATGGTAGTTAATGCAAGTTTGCTCACCGGATATCGTATTAAAGGTGTCTTAGGAGCACTTGTGAGTCTACTTGCTTCGGTTTTGCCTTGTCTGGTGTTGATAAGTATTCTCTATTATATCTATGATGCAGTCTCTGCAAACCTGTGGGTCAAATCTGCCTTTTCTGTGATGGGAGGAGTGATTAGCGGGGTATTAATCGTCACGACTTTCTCGATGGCAAGGCTAGCACTCAAATCACATCCGATTTTCGGTTCCGTCCTGATGATTATGTCATTTGTTGCAAGTTTCTTTTTCTCAATAAATACGGGAATTATTATTTTAGTATGTGGATTAATCGGTTTAGTGGTTTTTTCTTTATTTAAAGAAAGTAGTGTTAGATAATGATTTATCTCGAATTATTTTGGGTGTTTTTTAAAATAGGAATTTTTGCCTTTGGAGGAGGGTATGCTGCACTGCCTTTAATTGAAAACTATGTAGTGAATCAATATAGTTGGTTAACTATACGGGAGATGACGGATTTGGTTTCACTTTCTCAAATGACTCCGGGGCCAATTGCGATTAATGCTGCAACATTTGTTGGGACTAAGGTTGGGGGTATTTCAGGCGCAATAATCGCAACTATTGGTAATGTTACTTTCCCATTTATTTTAATGATGACAATGGGATACTTAATGTTTGGTGGCAAAAAGATTAAATTTTTAGATAAAATACTTACAGCTTTAAAGCCGGCAATAGTTGGTTTAATTGCTGTTGCCTCAATATCTATGCTTAGCTCATCAATTTTTCCTGATGATTCTTATACGTTACAGAATGTGAATTGGTTAGGTCTAATTGGATTTGTTTTGGGAATTAGCTTCTACAGCAAAAAAAAATTAAGTGTAATACAATTGATTTTGCTGGGTGCAGTTATAGGAGTATTGATCCATGCTGTTTCAATATTTATGTAATTTAAGAACAAAAACAATTATAAAAAGTTTTCAATATGAAATTTCGTAAATTTCAACTATTTTCAATTTTCTAATCATAAAATTTCGTTATTATCTTATAAAATCATTTCATTAAATATCAAAATATTATCTATTTAATATAGATACTGTTGTCTGCATCACAATCGATGCAAAATAATCTATTAATCTCAAAGAAAATACTATTTGATATCATGAAGCTTCGTCATTAATTAGAATCCGGAAGGAGGTTC